>Ga0209608_1000432_pt1 | contig 42515 bp, 28 predicted proteins | sample AD_UKC130_MetaG_FD_184428 | JGI IMG/M metagenome (GOLD analysis project Ga0209608, IMG submission 184428) | Active sludge microbial communities of municipal wastewater-treating anaerobic digesters from Canada - AD_UKC130_MetaG (SPAdes) (version 2) | ecosystem: Engineered > Bioreactor > Anaerobic...
GGGCTCAGAATATCGCCTTGTTGCGGATGGTGCCTTTTGTAGAGCGCAACTACAATCTTGTTGAAATAGGCCCCCGGGGGACCGGCAAAAGCCATTTGTTTCAACAAATCTCTCCTTACTCCCATTTAATTTCAGGTGGTAAAGCCACAGTAGCTAAAATGTTTGTGAATAATGCCACCGGACAACGTGGTCTTGTCTGCCACTATGATGTCGTGTGCTTTGATGAAGTATCTGGTATATCCTTCGATCAGAAAGACGGCGTCAACATTATGAAAGGGTACATGGCCTCTGGCGAATTCTCCCGCGGTAAGGAAAGTATTCGTGCTTCCGGCTCCATTGTAATGCTGGGGAATTTTGATATGGATGTTCAGCAGCAGCAACGCATCGGCCATTTATTTAGTCCACTTCCGCCGGAGATGCGGGATGATACGGCTTTTATGGACCGTATTCACGCGTATGTTCCAGGGTGGGAGTTTCCCAAGCTCAATCCAAATATTCATCTTACGGATCATTTTGGTTTAGTCAGCGACTTTCTCTCCGAATGCTGGCACAAACTCCGTGATGGTAGCCGGGTTTCCGTGTTGCAGGGTAGGGTTAACTGGGGAGGAGCGCTCAGCGGTCGTGATATTGAAGCCGTCAATAAAACCGTTAGCGGCCTGATCAAGCTGCTTTTCCCTGATCCCGAGATGCCGATACCTGATGAAGAGCTAGAAAAGATCGTCCGTATTGCCCTGGAATCGCGTCGCAGGGTGAAGGAACAGCAAAAGCGCTGCCTTAAGACTGAATTTCGAAATACTCATTTCAGCTTCTCCATGGGAGTAGATGGGGTGGAACAGTTTGTTTCCACGCCGGAACTCCATAGTGACGAAACCATTGACAGTGACCCTTTACCTCCAGGGCAGGTATGGGCGATCAGCCCCGGCGGTCAGGACGCTTCCCCAGCTCTGTATCGAATAGAGGTTACCGTTGGTCCTGGCAGTGGGGTAAAAATTCTTAACTCACCCGTTCCGCCGGCATTTCGGGAGAGCGTCCGTTACGGAGAACAGAATCTGTATGTTAGAGCCAAAGAACTGGTTGGTGACCGCGATCCGCGCGCGCATGAGTTTTCAATCCAATTACGCGCTATGGACGTGGAACGTTCAGGCCAGGGACTCGGTTTGCCAGTGCTGATTGCGCTTTGCAGCGCCCTAATTGAACGAAGCGTCAAGGGGGGATTGATCATAGTCGGAGCCTTAAACCTTGGCGGTTCAATTGAGATGATACCAAATCCGGTTGCTGTGGCCGAACTGGCCCTCGAGAAAGGAGCTACGACGCTGTTAATGCCTATATCCTCTCGAAGGCAACTGTTTGATTTTCCTGACGAAATGGCTACGAAGATCAATATCGAATTTTATGCCGATGCAACGGATGCTTTGGTTAAGGCGATTGTTGACTAAAAGCTGTTATAGTCCAAGTCGCACCTTTATACTGAATTTGCAAATATGGTTGTCCGATCATTAAATCTCCTTTTGGAGAGGATTGTAGTTTAGGGAGAAGGTGTGATTCTATGAATTCAGTGCTAGTTCTTTTGAGCGGAGGTATCGACTCGGCTGCTCTAGTTCATTATTACAGAAGTCAAAAAACACCCGTTTTCGGCCTACATGTCCAGTACGGTCAGCCAGTCGCTGAAAGAGAAGCGCAGGCTGCAAAAGCTATTGCAGCGCACTATGGTATAGAGCTCAGGATAGCCCAGATTAAGCCTCCCCTTGCTCGACGTGGTGATGAATATTTCTGTCGAAATGCGATTCTTGTTCTGATTGCCTGTGCAAACTTGTCACCGGGTGTTAATAGAGTGGCTCTTGGGATACACTCCGGCACGATTTATTATGACTGTTCTCAAGGGTTTATGGCAGATATGCAACGGCTGTTGGATGGTTACTTCAGCGGTACTGTTACGGTAGAAGCGCCCTTTCTCAGGTGGAGCAAGCTGGAAGTTTACCAATATTGCATGAGCCATGGAGTACCTGTTGACCTTACATACAGTTGTGAGAGGAATAATGACAAACCATGCGGTCAGTGTCCATCTTGCTATGATCGGAGGCGATTGTATGAGGCTGGAGGATTTATGTCAGCCAAGAAGAATTGATACTATTAAATGGAAAACGCCATTGCTTGTACCTTCTTTTTCTAGCCGAGGAATCCCTAATTTAAGGAAGATACATCAGGATTTGAGAGAACATGCAACTGAAGCATCTCTGGTTAGTGCATACGACATCTATAATAACCATTTGGATGAAGACGCAATTTACTGTTCCGACATATTATTTATCGATAGTGGTGGATTCGAAGTAGAAAAGAGAAGTGATCTTGCTGATCTTTACAACTTCAGCGAACAGCATCCCAAAGAGTGGTCGAAAGGGCATTATTTGGAGGTTGTGGGACGGCTACAGCCGTTGTGCTCTATTGTGGTGGTAAGCTATGATAATCGAACATCTATATCAGAACAAATTGAGAATGCTAAGACATTCTTCGCCAAAATACCCAGAGAATTTGCGAAAGACTTTCTAATAAAGCCAGTTGACGATAAAACTGAATTTGTTGACATTAAGGCTCTTATCAATTACTGTGAGGAACTCTCTGAGTTTGACATCATCGGCGTTACTGAAAAAGAGTTGGGTCCGTCTTTTTTGATACGCTGTCGTAATTTGGTAAAGCTGAGACAAGCACTTCATGCCAACAAGATCAACGTTCCAATTCACATTTTTGGTTGTCTTGATCCTTTATCTGTAATCGCATATTTCCTTTGCGGAGCAGACATTTTTGATAGCTTATCGTGGCTACGATTTGCCTTTCACAATGGGGTAGCTTTATACTATAACAGCTACGCTCTTGTAGTAGGGCAATGGGCACAAAGCCATGACTCTGTTTACGTTTTGGGCAGTCTAAAAAACCTGGAATATCTATCAAAAACCCAAGCAATTATGTGCTGGTTTGCTCGGACCCATGACTGGAGCGTTCTAGACCTGGATCCCGCTTACCTAAAAGAGTTGCAGGCCCTTATTGGCGCTGCTGGTGTAGAATTTTAGGAGGTGAATTACTGTGGGTGGTGGCAGCTGGTATTCTTGGCCAAAGCATATAGATATCGCAAAGGTATTACGTGAAACGCAGTCTGATGAAACTAAAACCGAGTACGACGGAGAAGTTAATAGGTATTTACAATCGTTATTAACAAACTATAACAATCGAAAGACAGATGAAATTCAACAACACCTGAAAACGATAAAAGACGCTTTTGATAAAAACATTGAAGGCTCCGTAGAGCTTGTTTTCGGTGGTTCTATAAGCAAGCATACCTATGTAAATGGCCTTAGCGACATTGATATGCTAGTACGAATAAATGATACATCATTAGCTAATGCTTCACCCGATGAAGTAAAGGCTTACTTTGCTGAAAGACTTCAAAAGCGGCTTCCCAATACTGAAATAGAGATAGGAAAGTTAGCTGTAACTGTAAGGTTTTCTAGCACAGGGCATGAAATTCAGCTTCTACCTGCGTTGGAGACCAAGACCGGGTTAAGAATCGTTGATCCCAATGGGAAAGGATGGAGCAAAGTTATTAAACCTGAAAAATTCGCCAAAAAGCTCACCAACGTCAATCAGTTATGCAACCACAAAGTTGTTCCAGTCATTAAGCTTTTTAAAGGGCTTAACGATTCACTGCCAGAGAACGTGCGGTTATCAGGTTACCACATCGAGTCACTCGCTATTGAAGCCTTTGAAGGCTATACTGGTCGAAAGACATATAAGGATATGCTTCAGCATTTTTGCCGACAGGCTACAAAATTGGTGCTATCTCCAATCATTGATTCTACGGGACAATCTGTTCATGTAGATGAGTACTTAGGCGAACCAAACAGCTTGAGGCGTCGGCAGTGTAGTGCAGCTTTAGAGAGACTTTCCAATCGGCTCAGCCGAGCCGATGCACATATGAACGTCGAGCGATGGAAGGAAATGTTCGAAAATGAATAACGATCATACCATGTCGTCTCCACCGCAGCCGAATGAACTTCTAGAGAAGATCAAAAACAAGGCCCAAATGCAGGCAGACATGCATGGGCAATTGGCGGATTATAACCGACGGTGGCATAACGTTCTCCTTTATGGTACGTTGTTAACATCATCGTTCATACTTTCGTTAACGTTTGTGTCCGACGAGTTCATCGTTAGGACCACTCCTTTGACATCAGATGGATTCAAGTGGCTTCAGGTCGTAATAGCGGTTGGCAACTTCTTTGCAGGGCTGCTGTTGTCCATCTGGAGACCGTCTGATTATGAGGCTAAACACATAGAGGCCGTACGCCATTACACTCGTGTGCTCTATGAAATTCGTCGCCTTGAGAAACGGGGTGATATTACAGGGGAAGAGCTGAAGGCGGTTCAAAACCTGTACTTACACGATAGAAGTATACCCGCGATTCCTGATAAGGTATTCTTGAAGCTTAAAAAGCGATATTTAGTGAAAGTTGCTATCAGCAAATATCTTGAAGAACACCCGCATGCCTGGATTTGGTGGGTGAAAGTCAGATTGTGGTTCCGGGAGTTTCGGTGTGGAGCTCTCCCTGCCGATTTGGAACGTTCGAGAAGAATCTCAGGTGCAGAGGAGGGTGAAATTCGGTAATTATGGAAACGGATGAGGTGTTACGGGTTTTAATCAATGCCGGGCCGCGAGTAAGAGCTGACCTTGTCCCTGGAAAATAAATAACGAAAATCATTTGGTACTATTTCATGATCAAGGAGAAATGGTCCCCTTCCTTTGTGGAATTTTTCTTCAAAATAATATTTGTTACGGGAGGTTCCACCTTGGCTTTTACTCAAAAAATTAATCCGTACGGGCTGGAAAACGTTTTGAACAAGATGTTCTATAAAGTGCTGGTTGATGTAATCGAAAAAGTGACTGTGGTTGCTGGTATTGTGTTTCCGGAGAGTTTCGGTTTTAAGATTTCGGCAATGGATTTTTCTTCCTTGACAATTTCCAGTACAATTTTAGCCTTAATCTCGGCTGGATATTGTTTCCTGGTACCCATTCTGACGCTTAGGATCCCCATTTTTCGTGTCTAAATTTCTGGGTCCATTATAGGTGGCCAATGACTGCGTGCGGGGTACATAAGCGTCTATTTTACTTCTGGTGCAAAAGATGCGGTTTTCTGTCGTGAAGCTTGCGTGGCTATGGCGTGGTCATCGGACTAGTCGTGCTCTAAAATGAATATGGCATAGAACATTAGAAAGGGTGGTATTACCATGATAGTCAACTCTGAGACTGTTCGATATTTAAGAGAGAAAAGAGCTTGGACACAGGAGCAGTTTGCGGAGATTGCAGGAATTAGCGTGAGAACCGTTCAGAGAATGGAAAGGGGTGAACCAATATCATTTGCGACTATAAAGGCTGTAGCGAAAGCGCTCGGTGTCGAAATTGACAAGCTGAAGTCCCGTGTACAACCAAATAGCAAAAATAGCAAAAAGGATATCTTTCTTTCAAGAATTATGAGCGGAAATGAACTTTTGTTAGCGATTCTCGGCGCTGAGTTTTTCCAGTTCTCGCACGATGATTTAGATACCGAGGATGAGGTTCAATTAGTGAGCGGATTTTTTGATTTTGTACAGGACTGTGATGTCTTAGACGAACTGTCTGCTGGAGCCAGGGTCAGGGTAGCATTTGAGCTTGACCAAATGATCCAGGAACTTCATAATGCAGGGTTTTGGGTCTTTGGAAAAGTGCTAGTGAAGAAATACAGAGTAAACGTGGGCGACGATAGCAAGATCCTACCCGGGAGAACCGCAATTATAAGGGTCGTCCGGAAAGATAGTCCCGAAATAATTAAGAAGCATACGCCTGCCCCATCTTTGTTTGCAAGTAGTTAGCAGCAATTTACAAGCTGTCGTCGATGCATACCACATTGTATGGGGGGAATTTCATGTCTGGCTTAGAACTCATAGAGCCTGCAATAGCTAATATTCTTAAGAAACAAGGAATAAATGACCTGTTACCCGTGCAAAGGGAGGCGTTACAGCAAGGATTGTTACGTGGGGCTTCGCTAATCCTACTGGCCCCAACGAGTTCCGGCAAAACCTTAACAGGCGAAATATTGGCAGTTCATAATGCGCTAAAGAGGGAAAGGACAGCTATCCTTGTGCCTTACAAAGCCCTGGCGGAGGAGCGCTATGCTGATTTGTGCTCTAGATGGAGTGAACTTGGACTACGAGCCGTACTGAGCACAGGTGATCACCCATCTATTGAACTTTCCGTATTCCAGGAAGGCGAGGTTGATGTGGCGTTATTTACGTATGAACGTTTTCTATCTTTGATCACCTCAAATAATAATACCTCCATTTTGAGCCTCTTTTCTGCATTGGTAGTAGATGAACTTCAACTGATATCGGATGAAGAACGCGGTCCCAGGTTAGAATGGATTTTGACCTTTCTCCGCGGGATGAAGTCCCCTCTGCAATTCTTGGGGCTTTCCGCCGTAACTAGCGATTTAAACGGACTCGACAAATGGCTAAACGCCATACCTGTGGTAGTTGATTCCAGGCCCGTGCGCCTAACCGAGCTTGTGGCACTTCCCAATGGCAGTTGTAAAGGAATTTTAAGATCTGAAACAGGAGTGACAACGTACGAGTTAATAATCCCTCCGTATGAGAGTGGAGCAAAGGAGAACCGAATAGTTTCATTTCTGAAAAATGAGTTTCAGAATTCACGTGATCAACAAATACTGGTATTTCGTAGCACGGTAAACGACGCGGAGCATACCGCTGTTCGCCTCGCACGGGAGTTGACAACTCTTGGGCCAGCAGAGGTTGCCCTTAAAAGACTAGCAGATATGGATACTACAGAGGTTAATGTTGTCCTGCAAGAATGCCTGCGGTCTTCGATCGCATTTCATACTTCTGAGTTAACCTTAGAAGAAAGGGCGATAGTCGAAGAGGGGTTTAGAAGCGGTGAGATAAAATGTATTGTGGCAACATCGACCTTGGCTATGGGGGTCAATATGCCGTGCACTAAAGTAGTTATAGTAGAGCTCGAGCGTTGGAATGAAAGGGCTGGAAAGAACATACCCTACACAGTGATGGAGTACCGCAATATGAGCGGTCGGGCCGGGCGGTTTGGGCTCAGAAACGAGGACGGAGCCAGTTATTACCTAGCAGACGATCCCATGGAGGCCAAATATGTCCTGGAACGTTATATCAACGGTAATCCTGAACCGATAGAAAGCGCACTAACTGAGCACTTGGACCTGATGGTAATTTTCTGTTTGGCCTACATGGGTAGCGGAAATAATGCTGACATAACTGATGTATTGCTTGATACGTTCGCAGGTAGCCAGAGGTGGAATGAAGACTTTAAAAGGGATGCGCTGAGAAAATCTATCGATAACATAGTTTCCGGCCTTAGTACCAGTGGGCTAATAGAACTCGACACGGGTAGGTACAGGTTAACCGACCTTGGGCTTCTTTGCGCCTCTTCAGGAATGGATATTGAGTCTTTTGTTGCGTTATCTAACTGGATTCAGAAAAGAGAGAGGTTTTCCAGGGTTGATTTTTTAGCGCTCCTTTCTGGCCTTCAGGAAGTCGTCCGATGCCGCTTCCCTGGGTCATCTGACGATATTCGGTTGAGCAGGGGGTACGTGATTAAGCTCCTCGAGGAAGAAGAATATCAAGACGAGGCTACTGGACGCTTAATGAACGACCTGCGCAGAATTCGCTATGATTGGAATCGTGCGCAACAGGCACGAAGGGTCGCAGCAATACTAGCTTATATAAATGGATGGGGTATAGGGGAGATCGAACAGCGTATCCGTGTCCGCTACGGTACACTCAGGACGTTGACAGAGGCATTCAAGCGGGTCTGCAGGGAAGGTTTACTGGTAGCAGAATACCTCGGAAAGACTAGTGAATTTACGAAAGGCATTTCTAAGTTGCTGGAAGGACTGGAATTTGGAGTTCCTGAAAAAGGTCGAGATCTAGCACGGTTAAGAGTTTTAGCTAGGAGTCAGGTCCTCACGTTGGTCAATGCCGGGATAGATAACCCGCTTTCGTTCTTAGAAGCGGAGCCAGCCGAGATCGCAAAGCTGTTATTCAAGAGCGATGGCACCCGCGTGGAGGCATTGAAGCAAGAGGTAATACGTGCTCTTGGCCCAGTATTGGAGAGCTATAGATCTCAGGCTAAGAGAGCAAACGAGAGACTGATTTCCTTAATACACCAGATATATGCTAGCAGAGGTACGGAGCTAGAGCGTCCGGTCGAAAGTCTCTTAGCACAACTCGTGCCACAGTTGAAAGTCAAGCGGATTACGCCTCAACGTGCGGGGGAAGCAGATTATTCGTTCACTACAAGAGATGGTCGTCCTGGGATAGTGCAACTTGCCTCTAAAGACAATCCCCACAAAAAGGTGTCGCTGTCCAAGGCAGGGAGTGTCTTAAGTCAGTCCCCAGAGTTACGCCCAGAAGTATTTATCTGTATAGGATTTCCAGGTTTTGATGAGACTGCAATCTCAAAGGCCGATGCACTTGGGCAGAACTTTAATTACAAGATCATCTGTTTGCCAGACCTCTTAGAGGCAGCCTTAAGGGTGACTGCGGGTGACCTCCCTCAAGAAAAGATCTATGACATATTTGAGAGCGAAAGAGGGTTTATCAGCGCTGCACGTTTGGGAATTGGTGCTAGTTAATCCAGACCGGACATTACGGGAATACCCTGCTCCGACTTACCAGGAACTTGAACGCGGAACTGCTCTTCTGTTTAGCCTTTTGGGCGGACCCTCTAGAAACCATCTTGATAACTAATCTCGCGCCGCCAGTTTTTTGAGCGGCGTGAACATGCCAAAACAGGTCCGCTCGCGCCGCCGGCGTTAAAAAGATTGCAGAAAGGCCCCTTGTTGGAATAAAATAAAAGCAGCAGTGTTTACGGGTTTATCCTAGGGAGCGAGCAGCCTATGGCGGAGGCTGCTCGCTCAACTTTTTGGGCAAATAGTACCGGGCATGCCGGTAAATTCTCGCGCCGCTCACGCCGCTCGTGTTGGGCGGCGTGAGAAAAAGGCCGCCAGACGTCGCGCCTACGCAGCGACCGTCCGGCGGCGCATAAAGCGGCATCTTTCAGCCGTTGGGTGAAAGATGCCGGTGATGAAGAACCGCCGCAAACCTTATTTAAAAACCACTACTTCGAAGGCTTGTCCGCTGTTTCTTGGGCAGACACGACCCTGTGCGCCGTCGACCCGTGCAGGCCCATGAGCGGCTTCTATAGCCTTTACCCCGCGGGTGATGACGGCGGGTATTTAGACGATCTGGTGGCTGCTTCCCGGGACGTGCTCGAGACCTTGGAAAATTACGTCGCGGTACAGCCCATGGTTACGTTTTTTGCCGCGCTTTACGCCGAAATGCAGTCGATTAAGCACTTGTCGCCGGAGATCAGGGAGACCCTCATGGAGCAGTGGTTCGCCCTGTACTCAGGCGAGGAACTTCCGAAAGGCGCTGGGATCTACAAACTTATTTCAGGCTGGGGAGAGCTTGCCCTTGAAAACCTATGCCGTACCGGCCCTGCGTGTTTTGAGGTAAGTTTCCGCCGGGGGGTAAGCCGCCTCAAATGGTGGGAATTTGGCGCAGCAGCAGGCTCTACCCTGGGTATTTTCAGCTTGATTTCTTATGCAGCCCGGCCCGGCTGTTCAGCCTGGGTCAATGGAGCAGCATCAGCCAGCGGACCCGGCGACCGGCCATCAAGTGTAGGCCATGGGACGGGACGGGGCTGCGCGGGCCCTACTTCCGGAAAGTGCCCCGGTTGCGTCGGTTCTGCGTACTTCCCCTGGATTTGCGGGCTTCACATATTGCTCGACTACTTTATCGATCAAGCAGAAGATCTGGAGTCGGGTGATTTGAACTTCGTAAGCTACTATGATTCCATGCAGGACGCAGCAGCTGCTTTGAACCGGTTTACCTGCATGTCCCTGGAAAAGGCGGAGGCCTTGTTCTCTTCTTGGATTCACACTGCAGTAGTAAGAGGGCTCCTTGCCATGTATTTGTCAGATCCGAAGGTTAAGGCGTGCGGCCTTTCTCAGTACGCGCGCCAACTGGCAGCCCAGGGGGACGCGGGATGGTTGCGTCGGATGTGCGCTGCAGTCAGGAGAATCGCCAGAATCTGAACTCAGGATGCGTATGCCGTGGCAGCACAAGATATGCCCAAGGAACCAGGGAGCGAGGGAGTGTTATTGGGCTCAACCGGCACATGTCTTGCGGGATACCGGGCAGCCTTTGAACAGATACTACATGTGTCATCATTGGGAAAGGAAGGACCCGTTTCTTGGACAACTGGACAGACAGAATCGACAGGCATATCTGGGACTCCCTAAGGGGGACCGTGACAACTCTCCGATTAGACGACAGGCGGCAGGACCAGGAGTTTTCTTGTTCTCTGGGTGTTCAAATGCCGGTGGATGAACCTAGCCATCATGCCGCGGATTACCACAACCTCCGGCTGGCGGAGCTCGAGCAAACAGTTCGGGCAAAACTCAACGGGATTCTGGAAGGTTCAGGCCCCTTAAAGCCCATCTTGGCTCAGCTTTTGTCCACCAGAGGCAAGTTTTTCAGGCCTAGACTGGTGATCTCAAGCTCCTATGCATGCCTTCCATACGTGTTGGACAAGAGAAGGTGCCCTACATGCTCAAGGCTTTATGGGCAACTCCGCAAAGGGCCGGGCTCTGAGCAGTGGGGTAGGGGTGCCAAAGCTCCCGGACCGGCGTCCACAATGCTCCCGTCACACGCAGATTTTGACGACAAGATGCTCGACATGATCACGGACATTGCAGCCGCGTTCGAGATGGTCCATATGGCATCCCTGGTCCACGATGATATCATCGACGGCTCGGCCCACAGGCGGGGCAAGCCGGCGCTCCATCTTACCTGGGGGACCCATTCGGCAGTGCTGGCCGGCGACTATCTCTTCGCCCAAGCAAACAGCACTGTGGTCAAGCATGCCGGACTGGGGATCGCAGCATGCCTGAGCGACGCAGTGGGGCTCATGTGCAGGGGAGAGGTTGCCCAGGACAGCAGGTTTTACGACCCAGATGTGACCGTGGGCGATTACTTCTACCAAACAGGGAGGAAGACAGCTGCCCTCATAGCAGCCGCGTGCAAAGCCGGGGCGATGGCAGCGAAGGCGCCTCTCTTGGCTCAAGAATGCCTATGGCGGTTTGGGATAAAGCTGGGGACTGCGTTTCAGATAATCGACGATATCCTGGATATCGTGGCCGACGGGGAAGCCTTGGGCAAACCTGTGTTCAGCGACCTCAGGCGCGGCATCCTTACCTTACCGCTGATATACGCCATGGGAACTGAGAGCCGCAGGGATATCCTTGAATGCCTGTCACACAAAGCCGTGCCCGACCACCGGATTCCCCAACTTCGCAGCAAACTTGTATCCGGCGGACATGTGAGGCAGGCGGGCGAAGTGGCTTGCAAGCTCCTCCAGTCAGCCCGGCTGGAACTCAGCCTGTTGCCTGATTGTCCTGGCACGGCCAGCCTCAAGAGCATGTGCGACGGGCTGGTGCAAAGGGTACGGGATGTAAGCTTGGCAGAAGGTATCACAATGGGGAAGTAGAATAGGAATTTAGAGTCACCAAATAGTTGAGTCGTAGTCTGAGCGCCTTTGTATGCACATGTGACTGTATGCACATGCCGACGCAGCTTCTAACGCACCGGTCAAGACACTGTAGCATCCACCAGGGCGCCCAGTATCGGCACAAACACATTCGTAGCAGTCGGAACAACAGGCTAACCAATGCGAGGGGAGGAGAACCATGGATCCTGCAGATGTAAAATTCGACCATTATTTTACTTACGACGAAATGGAATCGTTCCTGAAAGCGATAACAAGCAAGTATCCGGACCTTGCCCAGCTGTCTTCGGCAGGCAAGAGCGGCGAAGGCAGGGATATCTGGGTGGTTACCCTTTCAGACAAGCGGACAGGCAACCCTGATGAAAAGCCCGCGCTTTACATAGACGGCAACTTCCATGCCGGAGAAGTCACAGGTTCGATGATAAACCTTTATGCAATAAAGTACATCCTTGAAAACTACGGTAAAGATGAACGCGTCACCAGACTGCTCAAGCGCAACACGCTTTACGTGATACCCAGGGTGTCGCCTGACGGCGCCGAGGTATATCTTACTACCCCCGAGACTTTGCGGTCGGCTCCAAGGCCGTATCCTTTCCCCAATCCTGACGACCTGGAGGGCTTGTATCCCGCTGACGTGGACGGAGACGGGCATATTCTCTTCATGAGGGTCAAGGACGACACAGGCGAATGGAAGGTGTCTCCCAAAGACCCCAGGGCAATGGTGCGGAGGGCGCCTGACGAAGAGGAAGGCACCTTTTACCGGGTCTATGTGGAAGGATTCTTGCGGGAGCACGACGAGGGCGCCATAAAGAATGCACCGCCCAAGTGGGGTTTGGATTTTAACCGCAACTTCCCTTACGGCTGGGTGCCCGAGGTCGAGCAGGCCGGCGCAGGCGAATTTCCCTTGTCTGAGCCTGAGACCCGGGCGGTGGCAGAGTTTATCGTGAACCATCCCAATATTTCCCTTGCCCTTACCTATCACACCACAGGCGGGGTAATCCTGCGGGTACCCGGGGCCCACTCCTCCAAAGAGAGCCCGCGCCAGGACATCCAGGCGATGATTGCCATCGGTGAAATGGGTGCCGAGGAGACAGGCTACCCCTGCGTGCCTTGTTTCGAAGAATTCTACGGTGGCGGAGAAGGGTATAGCAGGGGAGCCTTCGACGACTGGCTGTTTGACCACCGGGGCATCCTGGCTTATACCGTCGAGACATGGAACCTGGCTCAGCGTTCCGGTATCCACCAGTTCCCCACCAGGGAGAAGTCGGTCCAGGAACAAGAAGAAGATTACCTGAAGATGCTTGCCTGGAATGACCGGGAATTGGCAGGCAAGGGCTTTGAAAACTGGCGGCCGTTTGACCATCCTCAGCTGGGCGAAGTGGAGATTGGCGGTTGGTATGTAAAGTACGTGATTCAGAATGCGCCGCACAAGTTCCTGGAAGCCGAATGCCACAAGAACACCATGTTCATCGTCAGGGCAGCGCTGACCCTCCCCAGGCTCGTGCTAGACGACGTGGGTTACCGGGCTTTGGGCGACGGGGTCTACGAGGTGAGCGCCGTTGTGAAGAACGTGGGCTTTTTGCCGACCTACGGCAGCCACAAGGCACTGGAACTTAAGAAGGCTAAGCCTCTTACTGCTGAGATCTATGCGTGTGCTCAGGACGGCCAAGATGAACCGGCAGGTATCGAAGTGATCGGCAAAACCAAGCAGGAAATCGGACATTTGGATGGCAGGTCAGGGACTACGGCAGCCTTCTCCCATTGGACTCCGCGTGCCACAGGGGATCAGAGGGTTAAGAAGGTAAGCTGGGTTGTAAAGGCACAGCCGGGCACGGAGGTCACTATCAAAGTAAGAGGTGACAGGGCCGGATGCGTGACTGAGACAGTCAAGCTGGAATAAGCAGGGCGAAACCGGACCGGGAAATCCCTCTGGTTTCGGGTACCGTGTTGGGCAATTTTTGACCAAGATACTGCCGGTTCCGGTCGGTTCCAGACCAGGTTCTGACCGGGACCGGCCTGTTTTTTACCGGTCTGGACTTGCCTGAGCACCGATGTGGTCAATTCTTAGCCGATCTTGTGGTTGAACCGGTCAGGTTTGGGCCAGGCTTGTGTTGACAGTGGAAGATTCTTAACCACCCGTGAAATCCGGGAGCCCGGAGTGGGCAATTTCAGACCAGCTCCCGTCTTCGACCGGTCAATCCCCGGCCAGGTGCGGCTTGGAAGTGGACGATATGGGACCAGTTTCAGCCCAAAAGCACGGTGGCTGACTTAATTCGAACCAATCACAGGCTAGAGGTGGTAAGTTTCTGAGCAGAACAGGTTTGGAATTGGCTAGATTGTAGCCGGCAAGGACCTATCGTGGTGCGGGCTGGCTTGTATTTGACCAAGGCCTGAGAAGAGCTGATCAATTTCAGACCAGGCTAGCCTGACATCGCCGGACAGCCCTCCATCTTAGGCCATCGCCGGTTACGTTGACTTCACGCGAGGCATACCATATAATCCGGGCGATCGGCAAACCGTCTACGACCCATTGCATCATTGCCGGACATATAAGATAATCATATAAATCCATTGGTTAAATCCATTGATATTGAACCATTAATCAGGAACCATTAATCTGGATCCGTTAAATCCGTACAAAATGAAAATCCGTATACACGCGATGAAGGGAAGCAGTAGGAATCCCAGCCCGGTGAAGAGAGCCGGGGGCAGGTGGGAGCCCGGTACCGCGGAAGATTCCGAACTCGTCCCGGAGCATGTGTTGCGAACGGCTTAGGATGCAGCGATTATCGGGTTAGGGTGCCAGGCCTGAGTAACGGCAAACATAACGGCAACGACAACCGCAAGCACTTGGCACCTGCGTCTGGGAGAGCCCAGTAGCGGCACACGTGATGCGCGCGTTAAGCGCTCAGAGTGCGGTTTATCACATGGGGCCGATGAATATATGATGACTGCTGGGTAGCAGGCCAGATCACTGATGCCCCGGCGACTGATGGCTAGAACAGGACCAGCTGCCCATCAGCATGATCAAGATGCAGCCCGGTGATAAGCCGAACCAGGGTGGTACCGCGATGAAGCCAAAGAGCCCTCGTCCCTTGGATGAGGGTTTTATCTTTATTAGCCTGGTTCGAGTTTATCCAAGCTTTGGGTGAATAGGCGGAATCGTCAACAGGAATTTTGAAGCAGGAGGTACATGATTATGCCGGACGAAAGGAACCGTGGAGCCAAGAACCGTGGAGCCAGAAGCCATACTGGTACTGACGACAATTGCTGTGCCTGCGGAAACCAAAACCGGAACTTGTGCACAAATGGCACGGCATCTGACAATGGCAACAACGACTATGATCCTCAATATGTGGAGAAGAAATGGCAGGAGATCTGGCGGGACAACGAGACCTTTGTGGTTACCGAAGACCCGTCCAAGCCCAAATATTATCTGCTTGAGATGTTCCCATACCCGTCAGGGGAACTCCATGTAGGCCACGTGAGGAACTACACCATCGGGGACGTAATCGCCCGTTACAAGCGGGCGAGGGGATACAACGTGCTCCATCCCATGGGCTGGGATTCTTTTGGGCTGCCTGCGGAAAATGCTGCAATCAACCGAGGCATCAGGCCGGATAAGTGGACGTGGGATAACATAGCCCATATGAGGGAGCAGCTCAAACGAATGGGCTTCAGTTACGACTGGTCCAGGGAAGTCACTACAGCCTTCCCCGAGTACTACAAGTGGACCCAGTGGCTGTTCTTGCTGCTATACGAACGCGGGCTGGTCTACAAGAAGACGGCGCCGGCCAACTGGTGCCCCAAGTGCCACACCGTCTTAGCCAATGAGCAGGTGGAGCAAGGCAAGTGCTGGCGCTGCGACTCCCTGGTGGAAAGGCGGAGGATGGACCAGTGGTTCTTCAAGATAACCGATTATGCCGAGCGGCTCTTGTCTGACCTGGACAAACTCGACGGATGGCCTGAGCATGTCAAGACTATGCAGGCCAACTGGATTGGCAAGAGCGAAGGGGCAGAGATTGACTTCATCGGGCCCAACAACGAGAAGATCCCGGTGTTTACCACGCGCCAGGACACGATTTACGGTGTTACCTACCTGGTGCTGGCCCCGGAACACCCGTTGGTGGAGAAACTCATCCAGGGTACAGAGTACGAAGCCCCGGTGAGGGCATTCATCGACAAAGTGAGCAAGATGTCTGAGATTGACCGGACCGCCGAGACTATGGAGAAAGAAGGCGTCTTTATAGGCGCTTACGCAACCAACCCGGTGTCAGGGGACAAGGTGCCTATCTGGATAGGCAATTACGTAATCTACGAGTACGGCACAGGCGCTGTCATGGGAGTACCCGGCCACGACGAGAGGGACTTCCATTTTGCCAAGAAATACGGGCTGCCCATCAAGATAGTGATCCAAAACCAAGATCAGAGCCTCAGGCTTGAGGAGATGGAAACCGCTTACGTGGATCCCGGGATCATGGTAGACTCAGGCCCGTTTACCGGCCTCGGCAGTGAGGAAGGGCGGGCGCAGGTTACCAAGTACCTGGAGGAAAACGGCATAGGCCGGGGCAAGGTTACCTACAAGATGCGGGACTGGCTGATATCCAGGCAAAGGTACTGGGGTGCGCCCATTCCCATAATCTACTGTCCTAAGTGCGGTACAGTGCCGGTCCCCAAAGAGGATCTGCCTGTGATTTTGCCATTGGGGCTGCAGGTTAGGGCCGAAGGGCCTTCGCCTTTGGCAAGGCATGAAGAATTTCTGAATACAACCTGCCCCGTGTGCGGCGAGGCTGCCAAGCGGGAAACCGACACCATGGACACGTTTGTGTGTTCGTCGTGGTACTTCTTCCGGTACGCCAGCCCCCACAACACAGACGAGGCTTTTGCCAAGGCTGCTGTGGATTACTGGAGTCCCGTAGACCTCTACATCGGCGGGGTAGAGCACGCGGTCATGCACCTGCTGTATGCAAGGTTCATCACAAAAGCCCTGTACGATGCAGGCCTGGTTCCCGTTGACGAGCCTTTCAAGAACCTGCTTACCCAGGGCATGGTGGTGAGAGACGGCGCCAAGATGTCTAAGTCCAAGGGCAACGTAGTTTCGCCCGATGAGATAGTCGGAAAATTCGGCGCTGATGTCATCAGGGTGTTCATGATGTTTGCCGCACCTCCTGAGAGGGACCTAGAATGGTCTGACAGAGGGGTCGAGGGTGCCAACAGGTTCCTGCGCAGGGTTTGGAGGCAGCTTGTGGGCGATCCTGCCGGCGAACATGCTGATGCCAATGAGGCGCCTGGCGGCGGGATTTTCACCGAGGGGCTGCTCCGGATAACCCATCAGAGCATCAAGAAGGTAACTGAAGATCTGGAGCGGTGGGCACTCAACACGGCAGTGTCTCAGCTCATGGAGTTCTCCAACTACATTGGCAGGTATCAGAGGCTGCCCAAGGAAGCACAGAGTGAAGCGGCACTGGCCGAAGCCAAGTCAACCCTGGTGAAACTGCTTGCGCCGTTTGCCCCGCACATAGCCCATGAACTGTGGGAACGGCTTGGCTACGAGGGCACGGTGGAAGAGGCAGGCTGGCCTGACTACAACCCCGACTTGGTTGCAGAGAAAGTCGTGACCATAGTGGTGCAGGTAAACGGCAAGGTCAGGGACCGCATCCAGGTTGAGGCCGGTTCCAGCGACGACGTGGTTACTGAAAAGGCGCTTGCGTCGGAGAGGATTGCGAAGATGCTGGGGCCTGAACCGGAGAATAAGATCGCCAAAGTGATCGTTGTGAAGGATAAGCTGGTGAACATAGTTACCAAGCGCTGACAGTGATTGTGTCAGCCGTGACCGTGTCGCACGGGATGTACCGTTTTGGGGGGAGGTATCCCAGGAAGCTGGGTGCTTGGTACATCCCGTGCGCCGTTTTGAGCACCGTTGTCTGACGGGGCGTTGGGAATGAGCTTCCGCTTGTTAGATTATGGCAATTGTGGTAGTATATTGTCATGAACCGCCGATTGGATTTGATAATCTACGCCATATGCCTTCTCTTGCTTGTGGGAGCCGCCAGCCTGTGGTGGCGCGGCATATTTCCATCAGGTGACGAACTTGTGCTTACCCCTGAAGACAATCCTGCCTGGGGGGATTTGGAGATAGGCCCGGGTCAGCCAGGTCAGGCTGATCACCCAGGTCAGACTGATCAAGCCGGCCAAACAGGGCACCCAGATCCGACGCCTCACGGGGATGTCCAAGGACGCCAGGCAGCCGGCAGGGATTCCCCGGATGCTGGCAGTGCCGGCGATTTGCCTGAAGAAGACGATAATGTGATCTTTGTCCACATAGCCGGCGCCGTAGAAGCGCCAGGCGTGTACAAACTCAAGCAGGGACAGAGGCTTTATGAAGCCTTGGAGCTGGCGGTTCCCCTGGAAGATGCAGACCTGGACTACCTGAACCTTGCGGGTATACTGTACGACCAGGATAAGATATATGTGCCAAAGAAGGGTGAGTTTTCTGGGTCCGGTAGTCCGGTAGCCGGAACAAGTTCGCCGGGACAAGGGTCAGGATACGGAACAGGCGGCTCAGGGTATGGTTCAAGCAGGACAGGGAGCGGCTCAGCTTCAGCGGGGGTATCTTTTCCCATCAACATAAACACAGCAACCGCCCGTGAACTGGAGGCTCTTCCTGGAATCGGGCCCGCAAAGGCCGCGGCGATAATTGAGTTTCGTAGCCAGCGAGGACCCTTTGACCGGAAGGAAGATATCAAGAAGGTATCTGGAATAGGGGAAGCCACGTATTCCAAAATTGAACCTCTGATAACCGTAAGATAATCTACCGGTGGAAGAAGCCCGGTTCCTCTTACGCCTCACGCCGGGCGGACCGGCCGGATCGGCCGTCTTAGGCAGACGCATTCACAATGCTTTCCTCTGTATGCTACAACACTTACCATAGCAAATGAATGGACATTGAAGAAAACGTTGACAATTAGTATTGTCGATCCATATAATAATCCTCAGTGTTAGCACTCACCAAGGGAGAGTGCTAACAAGAAGGATTTGTCAGCCAATAACATAAGGGGGGTTCATTTTGGTTCTTAAGCCGCTCGCAGATCGCGTAGTCCTCAAACCTGTCCAGGCAGAAGAGAAGACCAAAGGCGGTATCGTTTTGCCTGACACTGCTAAAGATAAGCCTCAAGAAGGAGAAGTCATCGCTGTCGGTCCCGGCAGAATCCTCGAAAACGGCACCAAGCTGGAGCCTGAAGTCAAGGTTGGCGACCGCGTCATTTACTCCAAGTACAGCGGCACTGAAGTTAAGATTGACGGCGAGGAATACTTGATCGTCAGAGAAAGCGACATCCTTGCGATTAGGACCGATGCCTAAGCTTACTTACGAAATCTCTTAAACCAGAGACCGTGCACAGAGATTGTACACGTATACAAGCAAATCTCTTAAGGAGGGAATCGTTAAGTGCCTGCAAAGATTATCAAGTACCACGGTGATGCGCGTAAGGCCCTTATGGCTGGAGTCGACGCTGTTGCAAACGTGGTCAAAATTACCTTGGGGCCAAAGGGAAGAAACGTAGTTCTCGACCGTAAGTTTGGTTCGCCTGTTATCACCAAGGACGGGGTTACTGTCGCAAAGGAAATCGAATTGGAAGACCCCTTTGAGAACATGGGGGCACAGCTGTGCCGCGAAGTAGCCTCTAAGACCAACGACGTAGCGGGCGACGGAACCACCACCGCTACCGTTCTGGCCCAGGCAATGGTCAAGGAAGGGCTCAAGAACGTGGCTGCAGGTGCCAACCCTGTATTCATCAAGCGTGGTATCGACAAGGCAGTTGCCCGCGTAGTCGAAGAGATGAAGAAGTTGGCAACCCCCGTTGAAGACAAGCAGGACATTGCACACATCGCCTCTATTTCCGGTAACGATCCTGAAATCGGAGAGATTATCGCTGACGCCATGGACAAAGTGGGTAAAGACGGCGTCATTACCATAGAAGAATCAAAGGGTACCGACACCACTGTAGAAGTGGTAGAAGGTATGGAGTTTGACAGAGGATATCTGTCAGCCTACTTCGTGACCGATACCGACGCAATGGAAGCCGAGCTGGAGAACCCGTTCATCCTTATCTACGAAAAGAAGATCTCCGCAGTTGCAGACCTCCTTCCCTTGCTCGAAAAGGTAGCAAGAGCCGGCAGGTCACTGCTGATTATCGCTGAGGATGTTGAGGGCGAAGCCCTTGCCACCTTGGTGCTCAACAAGATCAGGGGAACCCTGTCCATCTGCGCTGTCAAGGCTCCTGGATTTGGTGACAGGAGAAAGGCAATGCTCGGCGACATTGCAGCGCTTACCGGCGGACAGTTCATCTCTGAAGACCTCGGCGTCAAGCTGGAGAACGTGGACCTCGATATGCTCGGCGAAGCTGCCAGGGTCCGGGTCTCCAAGGAGAAGACCACAATCGTCGAGGGTAAGGGTACCAAGGAAGCCATCGAGGCCAGGATCAACCAGATCAGGCGCGAACTCGAGGAGACCGATTCTGACTACGACCGCGAGAAGCTGCAAGAAAGGCTCGCCAAGCTGGCAGGCGGCGTAGCAGTCATCAAGGTCGGCGCTGCTTCTGAGACCGAACTCAAGGACAAGAAGCATCGCTTCGAGGACGCCCTGGCTGCTACCAGAGCTGCAGTTGAGGAAGGTATGGTGCCTGGTGGCGGAGTCACATACATCAACGTGATGAGCGTCATCGACGAGCTCGAGCTGGAAGGCGACGAGAAGGTAGGTGCCATGATCGTCAAGCGGGCTCTCGAGGAACCCCTTCGTCAGATTGCCGAAAACGCAGGGCTTGAGGGCTCGGTCGTGGTCGAGAAGGTAAAGAGCAGCGACAAGAAGGGTTGGGGCCTCAACGCAGTAACCGAGGAATTTGTGGAAGTAGCCAAGCATGGAATCGTCGACCCGCTCAAGGTATCACGTTCAGCCCTTGAGAACGCCGCATCTGTCGCGTCCATGCTGCTGACCACAGAGGCGGTTGTGGCCGAAAAGCCCGAGAAGGAGAAGACACCTCCTTATCCCAACCCTGATTTCGATTACTAATCCATCTGCTGGATTTAAGTGGAACTCACCCGGGGGGCCTCCTCCCGGGTGAATTTGTTTTGCAAAGTTGAAGGGGCTGTATCACTACAGCCCCTTCAATACGCTTTTGCCTATCTTGCTTTTGTTTGCCTAGAAGGACTCATCATCCAACTTGAGTGGTCAAGAATATAGGTAGACCCATCTGCTCAATCTGATCCAAGAGCTCTTCAAGCTCGTCCATATGTTCATCTTCGTCGTTTAGAATGTCCTGTAGAAGATCCTTGGTTGCATTGTCGCCTACTTCGGCTGCGAGCTTGATGGCGTCGTTGTAAGCTTTGATCGCCCTTGCTTCGGCCTCACGGTCAAATTCAAGTTGCTGCGGGACGTCTTCACCGATCTTGATTTCAGTAAGTTCGGTTACAATGGGCTTTCCGCCGAGGAACAGAATCCTGCCGATGAGCTGTTCCGCATGAATCATTTCCTTTAGTGCCCGCTTCTCAAAGCTTTCATGCAGCTTGCCGTAGCCCCAGTCCTCAGCCATTTCAGCATGCACTATGTACTGGTTAATAGCCGCAAGTTCGTCAGCCAGCAAAGCGTTTAGGGTTTCAATAAGTTTCGGATCACCCTGCATGAGTAGACCTCCTCTTTCTTCTTGATTATTCTATCAACTATTATACTTATAATGGGCTAAGTCCATATGGCTAAATGCCTGTCTCCTTGTGAAAATTGGTTTATTGCTGTCTTTGCTGTTTTTCACCTCCCTTAAAGAAGCCCCGATTGGATCAAGTGACAACGGTTACTTGGTTATCCAATTCCGAGCGCCTCTTGCCAACCGGTTTGATTGAAGCCTACGAGAACAAAGCCGTCGCCTACGAGAATCGGACGCTTTACAAGCATGCCGTCTGATGCCAGCAGCTCATATTGCTCGTCCTCGCTCATCGACGGCAGCTTGTCTTTGAGCTTGAGCTGCCTGTACTGCTGGCTGCTGGTGTTAAAAAACCTCTTGAGCGGGAGCCCGCTGATTCTGTGCCACTCTTTCAATTCCTCAACTGTAGGGTTGTCGTCTTTGATATGCCTTTCTACGAAGGCCACCCCGTTTTCCTGCAGCCACTTCTTTGCCTTTTGGCAGGTAGTGCATCTCGGGTAACATATGAAGATCATGATGGTCTCTCCCTCTTTCTTTGGAGCGTTAGCCTGCGAAGTTTGCCGCTTTACCAAAGGATCTGGTGAGAAATGTATGATCACAAGTTTCACGAGTTTGCCTTTGCGACGGTTTTCGCCTTGGCTCACATGATTCATTCGGCTACACCATGCGTCTATCCTGCTTCATCTTATCGCACAACTAACCTTTCAGTTGCTATAATTAGTAAGATCCGGAGAAGGACCGGTTTGCAGGGCTAAGAAGGGTAGCTTGAACCTGATAACGGAGGAAATAGACGAGGTAACAAACGAGGGAACAAACTGGAAGAACCATTCGTCATAGGTGGAAGAACCAGGCGCACTTGAGACCGGCAACAGACCTGATCGTATTGATTATCGTGTTGGTCAGCGGGCTCACACAAACGCCGAGGCATGACCCTAAAGAGACCCTAAAGGGAATATGTATCTACCGGTAGATCGGGAGAGGGGCGATTCCATGGATCGGTTTTGGGAGAAAGGCAAGAAGTGGATTACTATTACCGTCATCATACTTGTGATTGCAGCTGTGGGCTACTGGGGAGTCAAGGCACTTTCCGGAGGTGACAAAGGCAAACTCGTGATGGTCACCAAGCCTGTCATCCGCGGTGAATTGGAAGTGATGGTGAGAGGCTGGGGCAACCTCATGGCTAGCGAGGAGCAGGATGCGATATCCGGAGCCCAAGGTGTCGTCAAGGAAGTGTTCTTTGAACCAGGCCAGCAAGTTTCGGCGGGGCAAGTGCTTGCCACAGTGGACGCGGGTTCACTCGAAATGGAGATAAGGAAGCTTGAGATTCAAATAGAGCAGGAAAGGGTAAAACTTGCGAAAGAATTCGGTGTGTCTCCGGACGAAGTGGCTGATGTAGAACCTGAAGCGGCGCTTGTGGTACGCAGCCCGATCTCAGGCAGGATTGCAGGGCTTACAGCCAAGCCCGGTGCTGCTTCCCCAGGGATCATATGCCGGGTGGTGGACAATTCCGTCCTCAGGGTCCAGCTGCTTTTGCCAAAACCCCTGTTTGACAAGGTGGAAGTGGGCCAGAAGACCACCTTCATGCCTGACAGGTTTGAAGGCATGGATCCCGGTGTGGTGGTAGAAGCCGATCCCACGCCTATTGCCGGTGAGTCCACCTATTACTACGAAGTATGGGTTGAGATGCAAAACCCCGGTTTGCTGAAGGTGGGCGACACGGGAACCTTGCTTATCCACGCTCCTTCAGGCGATATCCAGCAGAGGGCAGAGATAACCTCCTACGGCGTTGAAGAGACTGTATACTCGTCGCTCTCAGGCACGGTGAAAGCAGTGTTTGTTAAGGACGGTGCTTTGGTAAAAGCCGGCGACCCGATTCTCGAGTTCGAACCGGGCGAAGCACTCCTGGCAGCCATGCAAACCCAGCTTGAGTTCAAGAGCCTCCTGCTTCAACTTGAGGAAAAGAAGAGCCAGCTTGGCAGCTTGGAAATCGTCAGCCCGATTGATGGCGTGGTCATGTCTCAGAACGTGCAAAAGGGCCAGGCCATAGCAAAGGGCACTGCCCTGTGCAGGATATCCAATTACAACGAGATGAACTTGCAGCTGCAGGTTGATGAGATAGACCTGCCCAAGATCCAAGAGGGGCAAATAGCTCAGATAGAAGTGTGGGGCCCCCAGGGCAGGCAGCTGGTAGAAGGTGTAGTGTCCAAGGTAGGTTTGTCAGGCAATCCCCAGGATGGCCTGGCAGCTTTCGGTGTTACCATCAAGGTTGTTAATCCGGGATACTTGCGTCCCTATATGCATGCAACCGCTCAGATTTTCGTATCTAAGAAAGACGATGTGCTACTTTGTCCTGTGGAAGCGCTCTACAAAGAGGGCGACAAGTGGTTTGCCGATATCAAAGACGGCAATACTAGGAAACCTGTTGAGGTAGAAGTGGGCGCCATGAACGAAATATATGCCGAGATCCTGAGCGGCCTTGAGGAAGGACAGGAAGTAGTTGTGGCCATGAGCAAAGACCCTGACCAGGCAGGTGGAGGCGGCGGAATCTATCCGTACGGTTACTAGTGTTACCGGCATGGGAGTGGCCTTTCATTAGGAGGGGATGTCGTGAAACTGTCTGACCTTTTCAGTGTGTCTTTGCGGGGACTCACAACGAACAAACTGCGGTCCGCTCTTACGATGCTCGGTGTGATCATAGGGGTGGCTTCGGTCATCGCCCTGGTGTCGGTAGGCGAAGGCGCCCGGAGAGAAGTAATTGAGAGTTTTGAGAGCATAGGGACTAATATCCTCAGGCTGTATGTACAGCGCTGGGATGTGAGGCTTACCCTGGACCAGATAGACGAACTGATGCAAAGGGTGCCTGACCTGGAAGGCGCGCTATGCCAGCTTTGGTGGGGCGGCCGGGTGACTTACGAAGGAAAAGAAGGCTACTGGTCTGTCCAGGGTGTAACTGAGAACTTCCCGCATATACGGAGCCACGACCTTTACACGGGCAGGTTCTTTACCGCGGTTGAAGTGGAAATCGCCCGTCCTGTAGCGGTGATAGGCTGGCGGGTTATGCAAGACCTGTTTGCCGGCCGTAATCCGGTAGGTAAGTATATATACATTGACCAGGAGCCCTTTGAGATCATCGGCGTGTTGGACGAAAAAGGCGAGTACCTGGGTGACGGGGTCGACCATATGATCCACGTGCCGATCACCGTAGCCATGCGGCGGAGGGGCACCGACAGGGTAGACGAGGTACTGCTCAAAGCCAAGAGCAGGGATACCGTCGAGGCGGTGCAGCTTACGGTACAGCGGATCTTCGAGGCCAGGTACGGGCCTGATGCAGTGTGGATCTGGACTCAGCAGTCCATGCTCGAGCAGGTTCAGGAATCCACCAGGACCATGACCTTGATGTTAGGTGCGATTGCCGGAGTGTCCTTGCTGGTCGGGGGCATAGGCGTGATGAACATCATGCTGGTGGCGGTTACCGAGCGTACGAGAGAAATCGGGTTGCGCAAAGCCCTCGGTGCCAGACAATCCCAGATACTGCTCCAGTTCTTGTTTGAGTCGGCTTTCCTTTGCTCAATCGGTGGCATAGCCGGTGTGCTTGCGGGTATTGGAGGGTCCCGGTTAGTTGCCAGGCTCGGACCCAAGACTGCAGTATCTCCCGCCTCGATAGGCATAGCGTTTGGATTTGCGGTGCTCGTAGGCTTTATTTTCGGCATATATCCCGCCCTGCGGGCGGCGAAGCTCCAGCCGGTGGAGGCCTTAAGGAGCGATTAAGATGCGATTGAGAGTAATTGAAGAGCGATTGAAGAGCGATTGAGCAGCCCGCATAGGCTTCACCTGTCACACACGACGACTTGTCACACACGACACCCCAGAGTGTGGAGTGGAGCGAGGGCTTGATAGCTTAAGGAGAGGTTGAGAAGTCAAGCAGGCCAGCCAGGGTGGCTTCGTGGCTTCTGACCAGCAGGGCTTCTTAGTGGAAAATCAACCGAGTGGGCAGATCAACTGAGTGGGAAAGCCCGCTCAAGGGCGGCGTGCCCTGCGGTAGCTAAATTAACATAATATGGAAGGAACTCAGGCGGTGCCGTAGAATCTATAATGTCAGATTATGGCACCGCCTGGTTTTTGTGAGACCGGTTTTGGCGATAGTTCGTACTCCTGCTCCCGGCGAGTTGCAATCGGAAGCGGTTCAGGCAGCGGCCCGCAAGACTGTGTGAAACAGGGTTTCCGGCTACAGGTATTGCTCAGGCGACACAGGAGGCCGCTGCTCTGGCCTGCCATAGGCTTCTTGATAGGGGCTACATACCAACCTTTTCCCGTAAAGCCTCTCGTTTGGGCGTTGCTGTTTGTGGCAGTGGTTGCTTGTCTTATCTGGGTTCTTGGAATCAGTCGCAACCCATGCCGCGCTCTGCCCTCAGGCCCGGCCCGGTGCTTCGGGTTTGGGTGCAACATGGGTATGCTTGCCGGTTCAGGACAGGGCGTCGGGATGATCCCGGAGGTGGGTCCTTCGGCGGATTCAGCACCGCGCTTTGGCTTCATTTTGGACCGCCGCCCTTTGGTTGTACTGATGCTGCTTGTAGCCGGCTTTATGGCAGGAAGCTTCCGAGAGTCGCTTTGGGCTAGGAGGATCTCTGACGCAGAATATCTTGTACTTGAGCAAGCCCGGACCGGGTCCCCCATTGTGTTGGTCCGGCTTGTAGATAATCCGAGAGAGACCCACAGCGGCACAAGGTTCACAGGGGAACTGTGGTGCTTTGTCGGCCACAACCTAAAGCACGACTCCGAGTACAACTCCAAGCACAAGGGTTTTCCCAGCTACAACGCCAGGTACAAGGGCCTTAAGGTAAGTGTTTACTTATATGATGGTGGGGCCGGATTGGCGTCCGGTGACTTTGTGGTGGTGAGGGGTAAGTTCAGCATACCGGCGCGTGCCATGAATCCCGGCGAATTTGACTACAGGCGATATCTTATGGGTAAGCAGGTGTTTCTCGAACTTAAGGGCGCAGCAGTGCGGTTGGATGAAGTAACCGGTGAAGCACCTTATCAAGCAACTGAACAAGCACCTTATCAAGCAACTGGTCAAGCAACCGGTGAAGCAACTGGTCAAGCAACTGGTGAAGCAACTTCCGGCTACCTTCAGCCTGCGTCCGGCTATGCCCAGCCCACGACCGGCCACCGGCCCGGTAATTCCGGGCTTAGATTCATCTTCCAACGCCTAGCCCACCACTTGGAAGCAAAGATTGACGCGATATTTCCCGGAAATCTAACCCAGGGAGAAACGGGGGTTATCAAGGCGCTGCTCCTGGGTGACAGAGGTGATCTTTCGCCCCAAGATTCAGAGCACTTCCGTGCCGCAGGACTTTACAGGTTCATCGCCATAGCAGGCTTCCATGTGCAACTTGCGGCGGGGGTGGTAGAGCGTGTTGTCAGGCGGCTGACAAAACACAGGAACATCTCAATGTTCGCAGGGCTCCTTGCCGCGTTCTTGCTTGCAGGCCTGTCAGGGTGGGCTGTGGGCCCCTTGAGGGCTTTTTTGTGCGTGCTGCTTAAGCATTTGGCATTTTGGTGCCGCAGAAAGTACGATACCTTGACTGGGTTTGCAGTTTGCAGTTTCATCATAGGATGGCGTGTCCCGTATCCTCTGGCCGATGTGTCGTTTCAGCTTAGCTTCGCGGGGATGCTTGCCGGTTGGGTAACCTGGGAGTACACCCAGGCGCTTACACGCAAGTACGAACTGGGATTGGTGCGGCACTACCTGGTTCAATCCACGCTTGTGGGGATGCTTCTGCTCCCCCTCTTGGCGGTTCATTTTCAAGATGTTTCAATCGCCGGATTCTTGTTCGGCGGGCTTTGGGGACTGCTTTCGGTGGCGGTCAGCCTTGCTACGCTTCCTGTAGTGTGCATCCCCTTGGCAGCCGGGAGGTGGCTGAGCTGGTGCCCGTTCCTTGTGATACGGGGATTAAGACAAGTGGGGGCATTTGCAGCCAGACTGCCTCTTGTCTCCCTTGCTTTCCCAAGCCCTAAATTGCCGGAGTTGGTGGCATACTATTGCCTAGTGTTTATGCTGCTGGATGGCGGGCAGGACTTTAGGCAGGCAACGGCCACTGGCTTTTCAAAGGACCTTACGGCCGGCAGCTTATACGAAGATACACGCGCCGGATGGCGGGCCGAGACCCGTGTCTCTCCGGAATCTCCACCTAAGCTGATGCCGCGCAGGTTTGAGAACCCTACCCTCAAGCATCGGATTTGCAGCATTATTCCGGATAAGCGGGTACCACGCAAGTTCATCATGCTAGGCTTGTGTTGTGTGCTGTGCGTTTCAGTAGGCCTCAGGTACTACTGTGTGTGGCCTCAGGTGGTTTTCCTAAGCGTGGGCCAGGCTGACACTGCAGTTATCCGCACAAAAGGTACAGTTATCGTCGTGGATACCGGCACTGAGACATCTGCAAGACGGGTGTTGGTTCCTTATCTCAAGCACGAAGGGATAAGGAAGATCGACTTGTGCATTATCTCCCATTTGCATGCAGACCACGCAGGCGGGCTGGGGGAGGTCTGCCGGAACTTCAAAGTAAACACCGTGATGACCTGCCCCGGGAGCAAACAAGCGGTCTATCAAATACTAAAGCAGGACGCCCTAGGCCTGGCATCAGGAACCCGGACTGCCACGGACCTTGATGAACTTGTCATCCTTGAAGCCGGTGCCGGGGATGTGTATGCCATCGGAGGTGCAGTGCTCACCGTCATCCATCCGCCGGGGGTGGGGAACAACACCCAGGCTTGGCGAAGCGATGGGGTCCAGGCTGACGCGCTAATGCCGGCCGCTCAGGAGGCATTTTCGGAATTCGGCAACGAACACTCTCTGGTAATCGGGGTAAGTTTTGGACGCCTCCCTGCATACATTGAGTTTTGGGGCGATGTTCCAGGAAATGTGGTGATGGGGCTACTAAGGGGCGGAGGTACAACCAGCCCAGCCACCCATTTAGGCAATCTGGCAGGTCAATGGTCAGAGGGCCAGGCAAGTGGACAGGCAAGTAACGAGGTCGACAAGCTGACAGGAGAGCAAGCCGGAAAGCAGGCAGGAATGGAACCAAAACCACCGCCCGGCGTCGTTTCTATTATAAAAGTCCCTCATCACGGAAGCCCCGATTCTTTGGTGTATGGGTTCTATCAGAGGGTGTGGGGAGGAGTGGCGGTAATTTCAGTGGGCCCTAACTCATACGGGCATCCTTCGCCCGATGTGATCCGTGAGGCTGAGCAGAGCGGACTTACAGTGTTCCGCACAGATAAGGACGGCGCGGTTACGGTAAAGATATATCCCGGAAGGGTGCGGGTGTCCAGATTTGTGAAGTAACCTCCCACAAGGCACCAGCGATTCATGATAAAATTATGCAGGCTACAGAACGGAGTGTAATCGGAGTGGTAGATGATGAACATTAACCGGGATAAGCATAAGCATAACCATAAGGGTAAGCACAAGAATGATAAGCAGAAAATTGTAATCTTTGTGGCAGTGGTGGCACTGGCGGCAGTGTTTCTGGCTTCATGCATGAAAGAAGACGTAGTGAGCGGAAATGTTTGGGCTTTTGGGGTGCCCCTAGGTGGGCTCCGTGTGGAAGAAGCAGTTGCCCTTATCGAGGAGAAAGTCAACGAAATCCGCCGGGGTCCCTTAGTGTTTAAAGCAGGGGACCTGTCTTACCAGGTGTCACCTGAGGAATTGGAAGTTGCGCTTGATCTCGGACAGATAACCAGCCGGCTTGAAGAGTATATAGATTCTAAGCCGGTGTTCCTGCCGGATAGCGTTTTCAGGAAAGGGCCTAAGACGGTTGTAGAAGGCGACGCAAAGATCGTTTCGCCGGCGCTAAACGAGGTGGCCCAGAAGATAGCAGACAACTTGTCAAAGGAACCCCTCCCTGAGAGGTATGGGTTTTCCGGGCGCGACCTGGTGATTCTTCCGGCTGAAAACGGTCAGGAGGTGACCCCGGAGGATGTCCTCGCAGCCCTCAAGCACATCGAAGACACCACAGTGGAAGTTGCCTACGAGGTGCTCCAGCCCGAGACGGTAGACTTGGAGCCTTTGGAGCTTGTGGCTGATTGTGAAACCAACTACGACATAGAGGAGACCGATAGGAACGTAAATCTGGCTCTTGCTGCAAAAGCCGTCCACGGTCAGGTGCTGATGCCCGGTGAAGTTTACAGCTTCAACAGGGCTGCCGGGGAAAGATCCGAAGCAAGGGGCTACCGGTATGCAAACGTAGTGGTGGGGAACACCTTGGTGCCCGACATAGGCGGAGGAATCTGCCAGGTTACAACCACCTTGTTTATAGCCGCGGCAGAGGCGGGTTTGGATTTCCCTGAAATCCACAACCACGGCATACCCGTGGACTATGCGCCTCCAGGGTTGGATGCCGCTGTGGCGTGGAATTACCTTGACCTTAAGGTGAAGAACAACTTCCAGCATCCGGTTGTGTTCGGAGCTTGGGTGGAAGACGGAGTAGTACAGGTGAGGGTGTTCGGCAAGCCTTCGGAAAGCACGTACGAGCTTGAGCCTGTTATCCTGGAAGAGTATCCCCAGGAAGGCATGAATCCAGGGTTGCTGGTTGAGACCTACCGCATCGAAAAGCAAGGCGGCGAGGTCATAAAGCGAGAGCTTATAGTCCGGTCGTACTACTTGCCCAGCTATCCCAATCCAAGGTGATCCGGCGGGGAAGAACACTGAACCCTGATAGACCCTGTTAAAGCCTATTGGTTTGATTGGTCTTGTTGATTTGGATTTGATTTGTTTTGAGTTGTCTTATTTTGTCTTGTTTGGAGTGAGTTGCTACGTTAGTCACTGAGGTTGAAAAGCAAATCCGGTCGGGTAAAATTGCACCGGCATACTATATCTACGGTGATGAAGCCTACTGGCACGACAGGCTCATAAGCCTGTTGTCTGACGCATTTCCAGACGGCACGGAGCATGTATCCGGCGACGAAACCACCTGGCAGGAACTACAGGAACTCCTGGCCCAGCCTTCGTTTTTCGGCCCCAGGCTATGGGTTGTGAGGGGAGCAAAACATCTCTTTGACCAAAAGCCCGAGACATGGCATATCTCAGTGGCTCCTGGCAACTGCCTGCTGCTCTCAGCCATAACCAAGAACAATCCTGCTCCCAAAGCGTTAACCCAGGCAATTTCCAACGCCGGAGGAGTGGTTATCAAAGTGGCGGAGCCTTCATGGCGAGAGGCGGCAAACTGGGTGCGGGAAAGGTTGAGGTCCGACGGGTACACTATCACAAGGGATGCAGTGGAAACCCTCATCCTAGTGGCCGGGAGGAGTATTGAGCGTCTGGATAAGGAAATCGAGAAACTAGAGCTTTTCGTCCATCCTGACAACCGGATCACCGCAGACCATGTCCTGACTGTGGTCGCACCTGATCCCCAGATGAATACCTTTGCGTTTGTGGATGCGGTTGCGACCAGGGATAGAGTCAAAGCATTCTCAGAGGTGGAGGAATTGGTTACCCGTGGAGTGAGCCCGATTTTCATGATAGCGGTGCTCGGTTCTCATTTCGGGCTCATGTGGAGGGCCAAGGAATCCTCCAACAAAGGGATTACCCAGGATTCTTTGGGAAAAGCCCTGGGAGTTCATCCGTACGCCGCGAGAAAGGCCCTGGAGCAGTCCAGACGATGGACTTTTGCCCAACTGGAGAAAGCCATCCGCCTGCTGTGTGATGTCGATGAATCCCTCAAGACAGGGAAGATAGACCCGGTTTCCGCCATGGACTACGTGCTTGTAAACCTCTTAGCAGAATAGCAGTCTTAGCAGAATATCAGTCTTAGCAGAATAGCTGCCGACCCCATTTCGTTACACTGGTCAGGGATGGTAAAGGTAGTACCGGAATTTGGCCGAATAGCCGTCGATCCCATTTCAGCCCGATATGCATGGTCCCAAATGACCATACCATTTACCGAAATGTGCCCAAAACCGAAAAGCCCCACAGCATATGCCCTGGGGCGACGGTACACGGTATCGGGAATACAGGAACACAGCAAACTGCTAAGTTCCTCAAACTTGTTTAACGCATAGATGCCAGATGGATGTCTAATACGAATTCGTCAGTCAATCAGAAACCATCTTTCTCAGTCAATCAGAAAACATCTGATGGCATAATTTGTTCCATAACTAACAAATTGCCAACAGATAACCTGCAAGTACATGTAACCTGCAAGTACACTTAACCTGCGAGCACATGTTGCCAGCAAGCGCTGGTAAGGCAGCCGATAATGCCGGTAATGCCGGTTATGCCGGTAATGCCGGTAATAGCCCTAAACAGTCTTGCCTATGACTCAATCATTTCCAGCAGGCAGCCATCCGGCTTCAGGTAATCGATTTCTCAGGCCTGAACAAAGGAAAGAATTTGGCGCAAACAGCCCAGGAAAATAGGCAAACCAAATGAATCGCTACGGAATACGCAAAGAATACGCCGTATCAGCCGGTGCAAACCGTCCAAGACACGGCGTATCCTTTACATCGCCATAAGTCTTGCAGCCAGTCTTGACTTGTAGCGTGAGCCAGTGTTGCGCTTGAGTACGCCCTTAGATACAGCCCTGTCAATCTGTGACTGAGCTGCCTTGTAGGCTTCCATAGCCAGTTGCTTGTCGCCTGATTCGACAGCTTCCCTGAACTTGCGGATGTAGGTCCTGACTCTGGACTTGATGGCTCTGTTCCTCATCCGGCGTTTTCTGTTGCGTTCTATGTCTTTTATGCTGGACTTGATATTAGCCAAAAACGGCACCTCCACCAAAACTTCTCGTGACATCATTAGATGTTACCATCAAAGCCGCTGCAAGACAAGATGGGACGCTGCTTTGTGTTATCGGCCAGTGATATTGTCACCCTGTAAGCGGTACAGGGGGATGACGGCTAGTGGTGGAACAGCGCAATGGTGCACTACGTGCACAGGTCTTTGTGTTGATCAGCGGCCAGAAGGCTGAAATGGTGCACTGCATGTACCAATCCAGCGGGCTGTGTAGGCTAGAACAATGGAAATGGTGCACGGAGTGCACCATTATCCTTAATCTTCTAAGAGATTTGGATGCAAATGGTGCATTAGATGCACCATTTGCCTTGGCTTTCGCCACAAGTAGCGCAAGAGTGGTGCATCACGTGCACCATTCCCCCGGCATTCGGGTCCCGTGCGGATGAAAATGGTGCATCACGTGCACCATTCTTTACATTGTTCTCTGCTATCTCTGAAAAAATGGTACGCCTGATGCACCAATATCAGCGGTTTCCACTCAGGTTCTATGGACACACCTACTGAAGCGCCTTCAGTTCGTTGGCGTATGCATCAATTATCTTGATGACCGAAGTCATCCCCTCAATTTCACCGCTGCTGTCACCGCCCTGAGCCTCTATCGCCGCGGATATAGCAGTTTCCAGTTCAGTAGCCAAGGCAAGCGCAAGCCCGTGGGCGGTTTGTGTGCCTGAATCAGGAGAGATTCCAGCCAAACTTGCTCTTACCGCAGCAATATCTGATTTCATGGAAGACAGGTTCACGGTGATCTGCTGCTCAAGGTAATATTGATCCCAGAACCCTATTAAAGACGCTATTGCATTATCTATGGTGGAGAACGCCTTCTGAATCTCAGTCACCACATTTTCGCTGCCCGTAAGTGAAAAGGTGCAAGAATCGATCTCCATGGTGGCGACATAAAGATTATCGTCTTCCCCCACGATACCTGATAGTTTGGGAAGTGCATCCTGTGCCAGTTTCTGGGCAGCTTCCTTGGAACTTGTCACACCGCAGTAAACTTTATGAAGCGGGTCAGGGCTCATTACTCCGGCAGGGACCCCTTTGTCGATGGCCATTTGTGCGGTGTTTTCAGCCCTCTCCTTGGTGGAAAACGCTCCTATCTGCACCCTGTAAAGGGTCAGAGGTTTTGTGCTGATTTGAACTGTGGTCGTGGATCCGTCCCCGGTTGGGAGCTTGGGCTCATCCCCCGACACAGGCTGCCCTTCAGGCGGGCGCTGGAGCAAAGACGCGAGCAAGTACTTGCCTATCAGATAACCTGAACCCACAAATACCACGGCGAGTATCAAGAACGTAACAAGGCCCGATAATGTGCGGTTCCTTGCCATGCGGGTCCGTCTCATCCTCTACACCCCCTCTTATTTGCCGAATTCGGGTATGCGCTCTGCCAATATGGTTCCATCGGCAGAGCGGAAGCGGAATACCGGCGGTTTGTGTTCTCCTGCCGGGCGGGGAACCGTGAGAAACGCCGTCGGGGTGGTCATGGCCAGCGTGACCATGTCGTCAGGTGCAGGTTCCTCAAAATCCACCGTGATTTCAACAAGGTCTTTGTACCGTATGACATCTTGCACATGGACCCGGTAGCCTCCGGTGGGGCACAGCCCCTGGTGAATTCCCACAAGATAGGACTTGTCAAAGTCTACGGCAGACAGGGTTTCCGGTTCAGATTGCAAGCCATAGGTTTCCATGAAACTCTGCTTGTCTCCAAACACAAAAAATCCCCGCTGCTCCAGTACTTTGGTGCAACATTCCATGTCCGCTGGCAGAGGAAGCAACCGGCCCACGCTATTCCTTCTCGCCAAGAAGTTCCCCAGACCGGAAAGCACTAATACTCCTCCATAGAAATTCTCACTCTACCAATTGTTATTCTCCACCATATGGTGAAATACCAAACCTCTTCCGAATGTATGTCCTTGCCGCCCCAACGAGGTACAAAGAACCGCAACACAGCACTACATCGTTAGACGTTGCCTTGTTTATCGCCAGTTCCATGGCTTTGTCTGAGTCCTCTTGGATGGTCACCTTGGGTGTGTACTTCCGTGCTTCCCGGGCAAGGATTTCCGGATCCAGCGCCCTGGGAGAATGGGGGCGGGTGACGATGATTTCATCGCACAACGGCGCGATATACGAGGTCGGGGCTTTGTAGCATTTATCGCTCAGGATTCCGAATACACAGATAATCTTCCGCCCAGAGAGCTCCTGCTTGACGAAATCGGCGAGCACCCTGGCCCCCTGGGGATTATGGGCCCCGTCCAAGATTATCATAGGTGCCTGGTGGATGAGCTCTAGCCTCCCTGGCCACACGGCCTTGCTAAGGCCTGATTTGACTGCCTGCTCATCCAAGGGGATGCCGCGGTTTTGTGGATTGGCTTTGGTCTGTGCAGGAGGCGTCTTGTACGATGTGTCCGCTGCTTTAGCCACCGGCGACGTACTTAACCTGCATGCGGGCGAATCAGCCGGTGCGTGCGATGCCAGCGCCGTCGACGCCAGCGGAGGCACTTTGGCTGCCCGGAGCGCCGCTACAGCCAGGGCAGCATTGAGCTGCTGGTGTTTGCCGGCCAGGGACAAGATGAGGTTTTCGTAAGCGAAACCGGGGCCGTAAATGCTCAAAGATTGGGAGAACGGGTAGGCAGTGGTTGTTCGATAATCGGCCAGCCGGTTACCGGTCCCTCGACAACCCGTTGTGTTTCCTTGAGCATCCAGCCCGCCAATCTGCTTCCACGTGATGTCCGCGAAGGGTACCTGACCTACGATGATGAGGTCAGCGTCACACTCGGCGGCGCGTTCCCTAATCACCTGGAGGATTTCTTCCTGGGTTACCCCTGTGACCACGGGCACCCCTGGCTTTATGATACCTGCCTTTTCAAAGGCGATTTGAGGCAGGGTGTCGCCCAGCCTGTCCATGTGGTCGAAATCTATGGTGGTAATCACCGAGACTACGGGGGTGACCACATTGGTGGCATCGAAGCGGCCGCCTAGCCCCACCTCGAGGGCCACGTAGTCGCACCGCTGCCGTGCAAAGTACTCAAAGGCGATGGCAGTGTTTATCTCAAACTCGGTTGGATGGTCGAACCCCTCGTCTACCAGGCGTTCCACCGCTTGGCGCACGTAGGCTGCAACCTCGACCAAGTGCTGCTTGGGGATTTTCTTTCCGTTGAGCATTATCCGCTCGCGGAAGTCCTCAAGGTACGGCGAGGTAAACATCCCAGTGCGATAACCTGCCTCTTTCAAGATAGACGCCACCATTGCCGTCACAGAACCTTTGCCGTTGGTCCCGGTTATGTGTATGAATTTTGTGTGCTCGTGCGGATTCTCCAGCAGTTCAAGCAACCTGGAGATGCGCTCTAGGCCCAACCTTGAACCGAACCGCATGGTGGAATGGATCCACTTGAGCGTATTTTGGTAAGCCGTTTCAACATCCGGACGATTGCCGTTATCGCTACACTGCCACGTCATATGTCTTGCCCCTCGCTTTGCGGTCAAACCAAGCTCCGTATACCAACCTCGCACACGGCTTTGATCTGTTTGCAGAATTCAACCAATGCCTCGTCAAACCAAGCTCCGCATACCAAACCCGCACTGGGTCCGGCAACGAACCCCCGGCTTATCAACCGGTCAAACCAAGCACCGTATTCCAAACCCGCACACGGGGCGGTTTGGACTGTTAGTTTTTCTATGAGCCAGCTCGGCACGGTCAATTTTGTCTTCAAGTCAGCCCTTAAGCCTTGCAGGCAGTCCTGATTGCCCCGTGTGCGTTGCGCCCTCTTGTTACTCCTTTATCTTCCGGAGCAATTCTACCCTGTTTCTAAGAGCCTGGAGTTTTTCCTGGTTGTCCTGATGCCGCTTCTGGTGCTTCTCCACGATGTGCTTGGGAGCCTTTGCCAGGAACTCCTTATCTGCCAACCGCTTCGCGGTCTTATCCAGTTCTGACTGAAGTTCTCCAATGGATTTCTCCAGTCTCGATATTTCTTTGTCGATGTCGATTACCCCTGCGAGGGGTAGGAACACTTCGGCGCCTTTCGCCACAGATGTCAGGGCTTGCCTGGGCCGCTTGGATTCAATATCAGGATCGTTGAGATCCAGGATCTCCAAGGGCTCAGTCCACGACAGCCGCTTGATATACGGGGCGAAACCTTCCCACAGCTGAGGGTCCTCTGCCAGGATAATGGCTTTTTCCCGCTTGCCCGTGGGGATGTTTACTTCAGCCCGCATGTTGCGGATACCTTTGATTACCTCGATAAGGTTGCCGATGAGTTCTTCCGCTTCAGCATCGGCCGAGAGTTTGCCCGGTACCGGGTAATCGGATACGATAAGCGGGCGGTCTTCTGAACCGGCCGGCTTTGGCAGGTAAGACCAGAGCTCTTCGGTGATAAAGGGCGCAAACGGATGCAGTAGCGCCAGGGATTGTCTGAGCACCAACCAAAGTACCAGCTGGGTTTCTTCCCGGGTGTCGGGGTTAGCCAAGGATTCCTTGGAGAACTCGATGTACCAGTCGCAAAACTGGTTCCACACAAAGTCAATTATGGTGTCGATGGCCTCGCCCGGCTCAAACCGCTTGAGGGCATCGTCTACTGTTTCGATGGTGCGCTCGAGCCTGGACAGGATCCACCTGGCGGTCATGGTTGACAGTTCGGATTGCTTGGGCTTGCTGCCTGACGCAGCAGCTGCAGGTGGCGTCCAGCCTTCCAAGTTGGACAGGCTGTAGCGGGTGGCGTTCCACAGCTTGTTACAGAAATTCCTGGCGCCTTCGACTTTTTCATCGTAGAAGCGCATGTCGCTGCCCATGGCCACGCCGCTTACCAGGGAAATCCTGAGCGCATCGGCGCCGTACTTATCGATGACCTCCAAGGGGTCGATGCCGTTGCCCAAGCTCTTGGACATCTTCCTGCCTAAGGCGTCCCTTACCAGCCCGTGGATGAGCACGTACCGGAAGGGCGGCTGCTTCATGAACTCCATGGATGAAAAGATCATCCGCGCCACCCAGAAGAAGATGATGTCGTACCCGGTCACCAGGATGTCGGTGGGGAAGAAGTACCTGAGATCCTCAGTGTCATCAGGCCAGCCCATGGTTGAGAAGGGCCAGAGTGCAGATGAGAACCAAGTGTCAAGCACATCTTCATCTTGGTGTACCGGGCCGCCGCACTTGGTGCACTTGTCCGGGGCGGTGCGGGCTACGATGCTCTCGCCGCAGTCATCGCAGTACCACGCAGGTATCCTGTGGCCCCACCAGAGCTGCCTGGAGATGCACCAGTCCCTGATGTTTTCCATCCAGTGTTCGTAGATCTTGGTGAACCTCTCGGGCACAAACTCAACCTTGCCTTGGCGGACCACTTCCAGGGCCGGCTCTGCCATGGGTTTCATCTTGACGAACCACTGCTCGGAGATGAGGGGTTCTACGGTAGAATCGCATCTGCTGCAGTGGCCCACTGAGTGCCTGTGGTTTTCGACCTTGAGCAGGTAACCCAGCTCTTCCAGGTCTTCAAGCACCTTATTCCGGCATTCATACCTTTCGAGCCCGGCATACTTACCTGCTTCTTCAGTCATATTGCCTTGGGTGTCGATCACCGACACGAAATCCAGCCCGTGCCTGAGCCCCATTTCAAAGTCGTTAGGGTCATGGGCCGGGGTGATCTTGACTGCGCCTGTGCCGAACTCGGGGTCTACGTGTTTGTCTGCAATTATCGGTATGATCCGGCCCACCAGAGGCAACACGGCATACCTGCCTACGAGATGGCCGTATCTCGGGTCTTCTGGGTTTACCGCGATGGCTGTGTCGCCCAGCATGGTTTCAGGCCGTGTGGTGGCCACTGTGATGAACTCCTCATAGCCACCGGCAGGCGTATTGGTGTGGATCTTGGACTTAAAGGAGCGCAAGGCTTGGGCCGGTGCGGCGTTGTCAGTGGCTTGACCGGCTCCGGCACCTTGGCAGGCTCCGTTTGTGCCGAGGCCGGCGTCGGCACGGGCCTTAGTCAGGTCTTCATCGGACAAAACGGGGTATTGGATGTAATACAGGTGTCCGTCGGTGTCCTGGTGCTCTACCTCGATGTCCGAGATCACCGTGCGGCATCCGGGGCAGAAGTTCACCATGTACTTGCCGCGGTAGATGAGGCCTTTTTCATACAGCCTCACGAACACCTCGATTACCGCCCTGGAGCATACCTCGTCCATGGTGAACCGTTCCCGGGACCAGTCGCACGATGCGCCCAGGGTCTTAAGCTGATCGGTAATGATGTGCCCGTACTTGTCTTTCCATTCCCATGCCCGTTCCAGGAACTTCTCCCTTCCAAGTTCCCACCGGGATGTGCCCTCTTCTGCCAGCATCTCTTCGATCCTGGCGTGGGTAGCGATGGAAGCGTGGTCGGTTCCGGGCAGCCAGAGGGTCTCATACCCCAGCATCCGGTTGTACCTCACAAAGATGTCCTGAAGGGTGGTATCCAGGGCATGCCCCATGTGAAGCGCTCCGGTGATGTTGGGCGGCGGAATCACAATGGAGAACCTGGGTTTGCCCGGGACAACGTGGGCTTTAAACAGATCGTTATCCATCCAATATTTGTACCATTTGCTCTCGAAACTCTTGGGCTCATAAGCCTTGGGCAAGGTTCTGGAGCCCTGGTCTTGGCTGTTTGCCATGATGCTCACCTCTTTACCTCTTGAAAGAATTCTTGTCGCAAAAACCCTCTATACTCCTGAAAACCTTAGACCTGAAAACCTTAGAAGCCTAACGGCGGGCTGAACACCGCCGGTAAAGTTATGGCCCCTCCGACACAAGGACGAAGGGGCCTAATTCGCGGTACCACCTTGTTTCCTGCACGTCCTGGGTGGTTGGCTGGTTATGATGGACAGCGGCTCTGGCCGGTTTGCTGGTTGCCTTGACTGGCAGCTCCGGCCGGCTTGCTAGCTGGTTCGGCTGGCAGATTTGGTCAGTTTGCCAAGCTGTTTTGGCTGACTTCCTCGGCTGGCGGCTCTAGCCGGTTTACAGGCTACCTCGGCTGGTTGGTTGGCCAGAGGGCGAGAAATCACCTGCTGAAATGAGTCAGCCTGCTCTGACAATCACACCCCGCCAAAAAACCACCGGCGGCAGGCACTCTTGGCTGTAACGGGCTTTCCCGGTCAGGCTTATTGGCCTGAATGTGAATGTTCAGGGTTTTCAGCCTGACTCCTCAGGGGCGACCTTCGGCAAGACCTTTTCCAAGGGCTCTCAGCCAACGGCCCTTTTCTCTGTAGGAAGTGTTTTGCCTACTCCTCCCCGTCATCGAATCTGCAGCTATATCGGATTGTATGCTTTGTACTGCAACTTATGTTTTTGCTGGGTCTAGCTTCTATACCGGATCATGTCTTATACCGGGTTAACATGTTCACCGAGTTTCTGGCTTTGAGCATTGTAGCCTGTGTCTTGACCTGTGATTTGAGCATTATAGCCTGTGTAGCGAATATTATACTAATTTCGCTTGCATAATGGAAGTGTGCTATGGAATATATTACCGGACAGGGTTCTGTTGCCTTGCGGCGGGCGGATTGAGACTTGATGGCTGTCTCCGGCTTATACCAAGTGCTTGTTCCACCTCACGCGAAACCGCAGGATTCCTTCCTCAAAACCTTCATATGACCGTCCCACTGCCCATATCATTCTTCTGAACCCCTAGATGGAGGAATTGCCCATGCGGAAGCCGCTTGTCGTCATGTCTCTGAGACGGAAAAAGCGCTTAGGCGGACCCCTGCGACCCCTGCGTATGGCGGTTTCCCCAAGACAGGCCTCACCGCTTAGCGAAAAACCCGCCATGGCAAGCCGCCGGCGGCTTGCCGCTTCCCGGGGGTTCTTGCTACTTATTATCTTCCTACTTATCCTCAGCTTCATTTTGTACCGCGCCGGCTACCTTTCGGTTGGACTTGATGGAATTCATCAGTCCCGGCTGGTCCGCGGGGTGAAGTTGTTCATCGCCTCGAAACTTGATTCCGAACAGGCTGAAGCCCTGAGATTTGTCCAGCAGGCTCTGGAGCAACGAACCGCACTGCTGCCAGGCGGTGACTTTGAGGCAATCAAGGCTAACTACGATTTGGAATGTCCGTCTGGTGAATGGGCGTATGAGAACGAAGTCAAGCGGGCGGCCTACTTGAGAAAATGGGCGGAGGCTAGGAACGTGCGGATGGTAGAGGCGATAAGTACGTTTGAGGTGGATTCGGTCAACAAAGAGGGCGAGGGATGCTACTGGATTGAGATTACCGAGCATACACGGTACGCCTACGAGTATCCCGAAAGGGAGCTGCTTGAACCTACATGGGCCGTGTCATGGAAAATGTCATGGGCTATGGGAGCAGGTCTCACGCCGAATCCGGTCACACCGAATTCGGGCACACCGGATCCGGACACACTAAGTCCGGGCACACCGGATCCGGCGCCGGGCCCGTTTTCAGCGGCTGTATCCGATGTGGGGATGTCTTCGGATTACCATGAGTTTGGGTCAAGGACGGTACATGTGATCGAAGTGATGAAGGCCGATGGCGAATGGAAGATACGCAAGGATTGGTACATGGATCCTTTGGGTAACAATGTGTTTGAGCCCGGGCAGGGGGCAGGGGCCGTTGGCCTTCTTTCTGGGGCTGGTCAGTGGATGGGAGAGACAGGCGCTGCCGTACCTGGGCACTACGATACAGGAAGTCGGTTTGATGTGGTGGGCCAGATTTGGGCAGGCAGCCCGTTTGACGCAGCAAGCGGGATCGATATGGCAAACCGGTTCGGTGCGGCGAACCAGGGCGACGTAACAAGCCAGTACGATAGAGGCAGCCATCTCCACGCGGCAAGCCAGATCGATGGGGAAAGCCAGTTTGACAGGGAGAAAGCGCTGAAATATGCGGTTAAGCACTCAGGAGTCAGGGCGTTGCCTGAGGGCGGGAAGTACAATCCCAAGTACAAAATCTATACCTTTACCGGAGGGGATTGCGCCAACTTCGCGTCCCAGGTGCTGCATGCAGGCGGCATCCCTATGGGCGGTGGATGGCATTACACCAAGGAAGGAAGTACTGCGTGGGTCCAAAGCGAGAGCTTGGTTTGGCACCTGCTTTCCAGCGGTATGGGCCGCCGGCTGTTCAGAGGTACGTTCAGCGAGGCAGGTTCAGGTATCCACCCGGATTCAGTAGCCAGCCAACTGGAACCAGGCGATGTCATCGCCTACGAGATAAAAGGGCAACTGTACCACGTGGCAGTGGTGGCAGGTAGAGATCCGCGGGGTTACATCACCATCGTGAGCCATACCGCCGACAGGCTGTATTTCCCTTGGGACCTTGGATGGGATGACAGCACGGTGTTTTGGTTCATCAAGATAACTTACTGAATCAGGGTTGCTTGAAGAGGAGTTGCTCAAATAGGAGTTGCTTAAACCGACCACCTGCCTACGAAAAAGTTTGTATCAAAGTGTTGCTTGATAGATGTTGTTTAGGTAGGAGTCGCTTAAACGGGTGTTGCTTGAACAGGTGTTGTCTTGGTAGAAGTCGCTTAACCAGGAGTTGCTTGAATAGGTGTTGTTTGAACGGGACTTATGCCTGGAAAAGGTTTTGTACTCGAGAAGATCTTGTAGATGTAAGTACTCAAGTACTCCCCAGAGGTTGTTCCGAAGTTTCCCCAAAATAAAACTGGTGGCCCCAACGGGACTCGAACCCGTGTCTCCGCCTTGAAAGGGCGGTATCTTAACCACTTGACCATGGGGCCACTTAAAATTGGTGCGCCCGGGGTGGTTCGAACACCCGACCAATCGGTTATGAGCCGACCGCTCTACCACTGAGCTACAGGCGCATATAATGGCTCCTCGAGCAGGATTCGAACCTGCAACCCTCCGGTTAACAGCCGGATGCTCTACCGTTGAGCTATCGAGGAGCGGTACAACGATAGTATACCTGCTTGAGGGCATCGCGTCAAGGCGCAAGAAGCTGAATATTGCTCCGCCTGATGCAAAAGCAACTTCCCTTAAGCTTCCCTTACTCCGGCTTCCACTTAGACTTTCCCTATTAGAAAGACTGCCTCTAGCAGAAAGATTGCCTCGATAAGCAATCGCATAAAACGAGAAGTTACTCTTGCTAAGATGCCGATCTCAATTGTAAAAGAACAGCTGCTTATTATTTATCTACTACCACGGGACTGTTGTCAAGCCTGGCGTGTACTGTGGGGCTGTTGTAATCAGATTCTGATTATATTGTATACGGGGAACCTAAGAATTTGAGCATTTCCGGGCGGTGGGCGGTCAAGACTTGAGTACGTCTTATCCTTGGATTCTCACAGTTTGATGATTTCTTGGCGGAGGACTCACAGAGTTTGAGTATGCTGTACCGTGATATCCTCACGATTTGAGCATCTCCCGGTTGGATGTGAGCACAGTTTGAGCATGCAGCATTGTGATATTCTCAA
>Ga0209608_1000439_pt1 | contig 42189 bp, 36 predicted proteins | sample AD_UKC130_MetaG_FD_184428 | JGI IMG/M metagenome (GOLD analysis project Ga0209608, IMG submission 184428) | Active sludge microbial communities of municipal wastewater-treating anaerobic digesters from Canada - AD_UKC130_MetaG (SPAdes) (version 2) | ecosystem: Engineered > Bioreactor > Anaerobic...
CGTCGCGGGCTGCTTGCGCCAGCCAATTGACAATGGTCTGGCTGGTCGGCCCGAACTCCCGAGACAACTCTTGCGGGCTTCGGCCGGCCTCGGCCAGTTCGACGATCTGTTGGCGAAATTCCGCCGGGTACGGTGGTCTGCTTTTCGGCATCTTGGACTCCTTGTTGCGTAAGCATCAGGTGTCCACCGAAAAGGGGCAACTCCATCTGCCGCTCGCGTGTTCCGGTGGCGGTCGATGCCGCCACCGGGTCCTTGAGGGTCAGGGTTGGGTGCTGGCGTTCAGATTGGCATGCGCTTCGCCGGCGTCGGCATAGACCTGCGGGGCGATATCGCCGCGCGACAAGGCTTCGCCGAGCTTCAGGCGCCCGAAAGTGCTGGAGGTGTAACGCGTGACGTCCAGGTAATGACGTTCCATCAAGCCTTTCACCATGCCGACGTAGTCGTCGGCCAGTTCGGGGGTGATGCTGAAACGGTCGTAGTTGATCACCGCGTAGACCTTGCGTCCGATGGGCGCCAGTTTTTCCTCGACGGCGGCGCGCAGCCGCTCGATGTCGGCTTCCGAGCGCACCGACAGACCTTCGAAATTGACGAACAGCAGGTTGCCGGCCGGGTCGTAGCTCAGCCGTTGCGCGAGCGGAATCTCCAGCAGATCGGGGCGCAGGTTCATCGGCTCGTCGACGAAGATTCTTGAGTCCATCAGCGCCGGCGGTTGGCCCATGATCGGCCGGAAGGCCATGTGCGGCACGATGTCGCGCTCGATGTCGATGCCGGGCGCGACTTCGATCAATTCGAGTCCGGCGTCGCCAAGGCGGAATACGCAACGTTCGGTGATATAGAGAACCGGCGTGCCGCGGCGCTTGGCTTCCGGACCGCTGAAGGTGCGATGCTCGACGTGCTCGACGAATTTGTGGGCGTGCCCGTCGCTGGCGATGTGCAGCTTGCCGGCGTTGATCGCGATGTCGAGATTGCCGGCGGTGAAGGTGCCGACGAACACCACCTTCTTGGCGTTCTGGCTGATGTTGATGAAGCCGCCGGCGCCGGCCAGCCGCGGACCGAATTTTGAAACGTTGAGATTGCCCTCGCGGTCGGCTTGCGCCAGACCGAGGAAGGCGATGTCCAGGCCACCGCCATCGTAGAAATCGAACTGGCTGGGCTGGTCGATGATCGCCTGCGCGTTGACCGCCGCGCCGAAGTTCAGGCCACCGGCTGGAATGCCGCCGACGACGCCGGGTTCGGCGGTCAGCGTGATCAGGTCGATGATTTTTTCTTCGGCGGCGACGGCGGCGATGCCTTCGGGCATGCCGATGCCCAGATTGACCACCGCGTTGGCCTTCAGTTCGAGTGCCGCTCGCCGGGCGATGATTTTCCGCTCGCTCATCGTCATCGGCGCGACGGCCGACATCGGTACCCGCAGTTCGCCGGCGAAAGCCGGGTTGTACTGCTCGATGAAGGTCTGCATGTGGTATTCGGGTTTTTCGGCGACGACGATGCAGTTGACCAGCAATCCGGGAATTTTCACTTGCCGCGAGTTGAGCGTGCCGCGTTCGGCGATGCGTTCGACCTGGGCGATGACGATGCCGCCGGAGTTGTGCGCGGCCATGGCGATGGCTTGCGCTTCCAGGGTCAGGGCTTCCTTCTCCATGGTGATATTGCCGTCCGGGTCGGCGGTGGTGCCGCGAATGATGCCGATGTGGATCGGGAGGGCCTTGTAGAACAGGTATTCCTCGCCGTCGATTTCGATGACGCGCACCAGATCGACGGTGGTTCGCTCGTTGAGCTTGCCGCCGCCAAGACGCGGATCGACGAAGGTGCCAAGCCCGACGCGGGTCAGCGTTCCCGGTTTGCCGGCGGCGATGTCGCGGAACAGGTGACTAATCACGCCCTGTGGCAGGTTGTAGGCTTCGATGCGGTTTGAAACCGCCAGATGCTGCAAGGTCGGCACCAGTCCCCAGTGTCCGCCGATGACCCGACCGACCAGACCATCGTGGCCCAGGTGGTTCAGTCCGCGTCCCTTGCCGTCTCCCTGTCCGCCGGCGTAGATCAGCGTCAGGTTGCGCGGCCGGCCAAGCCCCTGCAATTCGTCGCCCTCGCTTTCCAGGTAGCGTTTTTCAAGGGCGACGGCAATGTTCTCGGGAAAACCGATGCCGACGAAACCGCCGGTGGCGATGGTGTCCCCATCGCGAATCAGTCGCACGGCCTCTTCCGAGGAGACGATCTTGCCGGTGTCGGAGGTGCGTAACGACCGCGCCAGCGGATGACGGGAAATGGGCATGCTCACTCCTTTCTTTCGGGAGGGTATTTGGACCGCGGGTCAGACGATACCGGTCAGGTAGTAGCTGGCGATGATCACGAACACGGCCGTCGTCTTGATGACGGTAATCGCGAAAATGTCGCGGTACGACACTTTGTGCGTCAGGCCGGTGACCGCCAGCAAGGTGATCACCGCGCCATTGTGCGGCAGGGTGTCCATGCCGCCGCTGGCCATCGACGCCACGCGGTGCAGCACTTCAAGAGGAATGTTGGCCAGTTCGGCGGCGTGAATGAAGGTTTCCGACATCGCCGCCAGGGCGATGCCCATGCCGCCGGAGGCCGATCCGGTGATCCCCGCCAGGGTGGTGACGGTGATCGCCTCGTTGATCAACGGGTTGGGAATGGCCTTGAGCGCCTCGGCGACGACCAGGAAGCCGGGCAGGGCGGCGATCACCGCGCCAAAACCGTATTCGGAGGCGGTGTTCATCGACGCCAGCAACGCGCCGCCAACCGCGGCCTTGGTGCCTTCGGCGAAGCGGGTGGCCACGGTTTTCCAGGCGAAGAGCAGCACCGTCAGAATGCCGACCAGCAAGGCGCCCTCGACGGCCCAGATGGCGGCGATCTTGGACACTTCCTGCACCACTGGCGCGGCCTTGCCGATCACCGCCGGAATGAAGGAATGGCTCTTGCCGTAGATGCCGGGGATCAGGTCGGTGAATAGTTTGTTGGTCACGCCGACCAGCACCAGCGGCAGGATGGCGATGATCGGATTGGCCAATTTTTCGGTGTCGTCGAACGGCTCCGGTTCGTTGACCAGGTTGCTGCCGTACCCCTCGCCGGCCTTCAGGGCGCTGCGGCGGCGCGATTCGAGATACATCATGCCGATCACAAAGATGAACAGGGTGCCGATCACGCCCAGCCACGGTGCGGCGTAGATATTGGTTTTGAAGAACGTGGTGGGAATGACATTCTGAATTTGCGGCGTTCCCGGCAGCGAATCCATGGTGAAGGAAAAGGCGCCGAGGGCGATCGTTCCCGGAATCAGGCGTTTCGGGATGCCGCCCTGGCGGAACATTTCCGCGGCGAAAGGATAGACCGCGAAGACGACCACGAACAAGGAGACGCCGCCGTAGGTCAGCACGGCGCAGACCAGCACGATCGACAGCATCGCGCGTTCGGCGCCGACCAGCTTGATCACCGATGAGACGATGGACTTGGAAAAGCCAGACAGCTCAATGACTTTGCCGAAAATGGCGCCCAGCAGGAAGACTGGAAAATAGTTTTTGACGAAACCGACCATCTTGTCCATGAACAAGCCGGTAAACATTGGTGCGACCAGTGTCGGGTCGGTGAGCAGCACCGCGCCCAGCGCGGCGACCGGGGCGAAAAGGATGACGCTGTAGCCGCGGTAGGCGACGAACATCAAAAAGCACAGCGAGGCAAGAACGATCAGAAAGCTCATTTTCGGCATCTCCGGTGGTTGATAGTCGTGCGCAATGCGAAGCACGAGTCGTGCCAGGCGAGGGGATGTTGATTATTCGTGAAATTGTTTCGCATCGGCGACGTTCGCGCGTCAAGTGTCGCCCGAAGTGTCTGCTGGGGCAGACACTTTCTCACTGGCCGGCACGGGAATCGATACCCATGGCGGCGATTTTTTCGTAAAGCGAGGCGCGCGAAATTCCCAGACTGCGCGCGGCCTGGGTTTTGTTGCCCTGCGCCGCGCCGATCGCGGCGAGGATGGCGTCGCGTTCGCTCCGCTGGAGGATTTCCTGCAAGGTCTGAGTGTTTGACGGCCGCGCCGGCGGTGCCGGCGTCGCGACATGCGGCAGCACCCGTTCGATATCCTCCGCGTCCAGCGAATCCGCGTCCGACATCAGCAAGGCTCTTTCCAGAACGTTGGCGAGTTCGCGAACGTTGCCGGGCCAGGCGTGCCGCGCCAGATAGGCCAGCGCGGCGTCCGACAGGCTGCGTGGCGGTTCACCGAGTTGGCGGGCCAGCGAATCGGTGAGCGCTTCGGCGATCGACGGCAGGTCTTCCAGTCGCTCGCGCAGCGGCGGCACGTCGAGAGTGATCACATTCAGGCGGTAAAACAGGTCGGCGCGGAAGCGCCCGGCCTCGACTTCCTGTTGCAGTTGGCGGCTGGTGGCGGCGATGACATGCACGTTGACGGTGAGCAACTGGTTCGAACCGACCGGTTCGATCTCCTTTTCCTGCAAGGCGCGCAACAGCTTGGCTTGCAGCGGGGGCGACATATCGCCGATTTCGTCGAGAAACAAGGTGCCGCCGTCGGCCAGCTCGAATTTTCCCTTGCGGCCCTTGCGGTCGGCGCCGGTATAAGCACCGGGCGCGACCCCGAAAAATTCGGTTTCCAGGAGTGTTTCGGGAATGGCGGCGATATTGACCGCGACGAATGGCCCCGTCGCTCGCGGGCTGGCGGCGTGGATGGCGTGCGCCAGCAGTTCCTTGCCGGTGCCGGTTTCGCCGAGGATCAATACCGGCGAACTCGCGCGCGCCGCGCGTCGAGCCTTGTCCTTCACGGCCATCGAGCGCTGACTGCCGCCGACCAGGCTGGCCAGGGTGTATTTGCTGCGTCGGGCTTCGTCGAGCTTGCGCTTGGTATCGGCCAGTTCGACTCGCAATTGATTGAACCGCGAAACCAGCGGCGCCAATTGGCGTGGATTGTCGAAAATCATCATGCCGACCGCGCCGATGATGTCGCCGGCCTCGTCGCGGATTGGCAAACGCATCACCACGAACGAGTCGTTGCCGAAATCCATGATGTCGAGCATGATCGGCTTGCCGGTGTTGACCACTTCGCGCATCAGGCTGTTGGGAATCACCTCCTCGACCGGCAGGCCGATTACCGCGGCGGTTTCGGACAGTCCCAGGCGTTTGGGATAGCTGTGGTTCATCCAGACGATGCGCGCGTCGCGATCGACGATCAGCACGCCTTCGGAAAGGTCGGCGAATTCGGCCAGCAATGTCTCCCTTGCTCGCCGACAGATTCGGTCGGCATCCGTCGTGAAATTTTTCAGCATCTCTCTTTTCCGGATAGCGAACACCAAGGGTGCGGAGGGGGATTTTGACCTTCCATGGTACAAAAAAACGGGGCTTCGGATTTTTCGGTGTTCAGACCCGGAGTTAGCCTCACCGGCCAGTGGTCGATTTCGGCCAGTAAGGTGGACAGGTCGGTTCCGAGCGTCACTTCCCTGGCCGCGTGCCAGACAACGTATCGCGGCTCTTCGGTCGCGGTTCGACTGAGGCAGAAATACATCCGGGTGCCCACAAGCTCATGACTTGGGCCGACGTTTCGCCTCCCCTTGCCCGATCCGTCGTGCTTTTCTCTGTAACGCATCCGTGAAGAGCATCTTGGCCCGCGGAACCTCGAAGCTGTAGCCATTCCCTTCCTGGCACGCCTTCCGGATCTTGGCGTTGAATGACTCGGTGAAAGCGTCGGTAATCGAATGACCCTTCCTGACAACCGTAGACACGCCTCACTCAAATGCCAGCCGCTTGTCTGCGGAAATTTTGTGCAAACACGGCCGGCGACACATTGCCAAGGCACGAGTGGCGCCGCTGGCGATTGTATAAGATTTCGATATGTTCCCGACTCAACGCTTCCGCCTCAAGTCGGGCGCCATATCGGTGGGGGATACCTGCTCGTTCTTCAAGCTGCCTCGGAAGCTTTCCATCGGCGCATTGTCATCGCAATTGCCTCGCCTTGACATGGAGGAGGGCCGCGGTTTGAATTGTTCAACCAGCTTGCTTAATCCAGCTTCCGGATGTTTTCATTTCGCCGGCTTTCCACAGGAGGGCTTGACTGACTAGATCCTGCGTCATGCGTGATCCCATGGCGTAGCCGACGATCTCGCGGGTGAATGCATCTTTGATGCCCGCCAGATAGAGCCAGCCTTCGTCCGTTGAAATGCAGTGACGCCAATGACCCACATTTCATTGGGCTTGCTGGGTTTTAACTCTTGATTCAACAAGTCTCGACCCGCCTTGATTCCTTCTTCGGCCAGTTCCTCTCGCAGGCGCTTGGCGCCGTAGGCACGGCACGTTTTGTTGTGCGCCGCTCGAATCTCCACGCGCAACCGTTCGTTCTCCTGTGCTCGTCGGCAAGGTGGCCGTTTCAACCAAGCGTAAAACCCGCGGCGAGATACCGCTAGAATCCGGCACGGTGGCTTGACCGGATATTGAGATCGCCCTTGCCGGCGCGGCGATGCGCGGAAAAAAAAGGCCGGGCATGAACCTCGTTGGCCAGATTGCCTCGGCGCCGGTTCCGGCTTCCACGGCGGCAGAGCGGGAGGACTTCAGTGGTAACCATCACGCACCTCCCTCAGGCACACAGGTCGGTCAGGGCGACCAGCGTGCAACCCTCCGCGGCCAGGCGTTCGCGCAGATAGCGCGCGGTCGCCACGGCCTCCGCCCCGTCGCCGTGGACGCAGATGCTGCCGATCCGGCAGGGCAGGCGCTTGCCGCTGACGCTGACGATGGCCCCCTCGTCAAGCATGCGCCGGACGTGGGCGTGGCTGGCTTCCGCGCCATGCACCATCGCATCCGCGCGACCGCGGGGCACCAGTTGCCCGTCATCCAGGTAGGCACGGTCGGCGAAGATTTCCTCGACGACGGGCTGTCCGGCGGCATGGCCGGCCGCGCACAGTTCGGACAGCGCCGGGGCGAGCACGATCAGCGCCGGATCGTAGGCCCGGATGGCCCGCACGATCGTGTCGGCCAAACCGCGATCGGCACAGGCGGCGTTGTTCAGAGCACCATGTGGTTTGACATGGCTCACCCGCAAGCCCTCGACCCGTGCCATGCCATCCAGCGCGGCGATCTGGTAGAGGATGGCCGCCTCCAGTTCGGCCGGCGCCATGGCCATGCGGCGGCGCCCGAAGCCTTGCAGGTCGGGGTAGGACGGATGGGCGCCGACACTGACGCCGTTGCGCTTGGCCAGTCGCAGGGTCCGGCGCATGACCAGCGGGTCCCCGCCATGGAAGCCACAAGCCAGATTGGCCGAGCCAACCAGGGGCAGCATGTCGGCATCGTTGCCCATGACCCAGGCACCGTGGCTTTCGCCGAGATCGGCATTGAGGTTGATTTTCCTGGACACTTTGTTCTCCGGAAATGGTTTGTTCATACGGAATGCCAAGCCAGCTCGTCGCCGCGAATGGCGCCGCTGATCAGGTTTCCTTCGTAAAGCGCGACCTCGTCGACCACGCCGGGCGGGCGAAAAGTACCGAGGCTCTCGCACCAGCGGCCAACCCGTTGCGCCTGCTCGCGCAGCGCCGCAGCCGCCTGGGCATGATCGACGGCGACGAAATGCACTTCGTCCCTCGGTCGGACATGCGCCAGTCGCGGCAGGTCGGCGCGGATGACCGTTGCGATCTTGGGATAACCGCCTGAGGTCTGGCAATCGGCCATCAGCACGATGGGCCGACCATTGGCCGGAACCTGGATCGACCCTGGCGCCACGCCATCCGAGACGATTTCCGCCCCCCGATCGTTATGGGTCAGTTTCTCCCCGTCGAGGCGAATACCCATGCGGTCCATGTCGCGGGTCACGCGATAGGGGGTGCCGAGCAAGGCGGCCAGAGCCTCGGGCGTGAAATGATCGTCCTGCGGCCCGGGGAGCACCCGGATCGGCCCCGGCGCCACCGGCCAGGGGAGCGTTCCACAAGCTTCCAACCACGGATTCCCGATCAGCGGATCGCATTGCAGGCGATCGCCGACCGCCAGTGCCCGTCCCTCGACACCGCCGATTCTTGCCCGCGGATAGGTCGACCGGCTACCCAGTTGCATCGGCACCTGGAAACCGCCGGATATGCCGACATAGGCCACGCCGCGTCCCACGCCGTCGATGCGCACGACATCACCGGGGAACAGCGTGGCGGTCTGCCAGGATTGAACCTTGAGTACGCGGCCGCGGGGTTTGAGCACCTGGGCCGTCAACGCGCCGGCCAGCGCAATGCGAACCGTGCCGGACAATGCCTTGAGCGATGCTCCGACCAGACAAACTTCGAGGACCGCTGCATCGGGATCATTGCCGAGCATGGCATTGGCAGCGGTCATGAGGCAGGGATCGAGCGCACCGGACACCGGCACACCCATATTGCGATAACCGAAGCGACCACGGTCCTGAATGGTGACGGCGAGGCCGGCTTCGACGATTTCGACGAGGGCGCTCATCAGAATCCCCCTTCACGCATCAGTCGGGCCAGGTCGAAATGACCGGCGGCGCATTCGCGCTCAAGTTCGTCGTGGCTTGCCCGGTCGATGGCTTCCCAGACCACCTGATCGCCCGGCGCCAGCAGTGCCGGCCGGCGGGCATTGGCCGCATCGAACAAGCGCATCGGCGTGCGCCCGAGCAAACGCCAGCCGCCCGGGCTTTCCCAGGGATAGGCGGCGCACATGCGCCCGGCAATGGCGATCGAGCGGGCCGGAACCACCTTGCGCGGACTGGCCAGGCGCGGCATGTCCAACACTTCGGGAACGCCGCCCAGGTACGGAAAGCCGGGCAGGAAGCCGAGCATGTACACCGAGAACACGCTATCGGTAAGCAGTTGCACCACCGCTTCCGGCGTCATGCCCTTGGCCGCCGCCACGTCGGCCAGGTCTGGCGCGCACTCGGCGTCAAAGCAGACCGGGATGTGCCAGCGGCAGCCGGTCGCCGACAGGATGCCACTCTTGCCGGCCAGTTCGCCGAGCAGGTTGCGCAAGGCCATGGCGTCGGTCTGCTCCGGGTTGAAGTGGACCGTCACCGAGCGGAAGGTCGGCACCCATTCGACGACACCTTCCAGGCGGCCGTCGCCGGACAAGGTATCGAGCAGGCTACAGAAGCCGAGCACCCGGCCGTGTATGGCCGGATCGATGTCCGAGCCGAACTCGACGGTCCAGGCGCTATCGCCGACGCTGAGCAGACGGACGGATAAAGCGGAGGAATCAGCGGTCATGGCCGTAAGGTTCGCTCAAGGATAAAGGCCGCGCAGCTTGCGGGCCTGAAGGACCCGCTCGCAACCCAGCACAAAGGCGGCGGTCCGCAACAGGATACCCTTGCTTTGCGCGGCATCCCAGACCGCGGCGAAGGCGTCGCGCATGATCTTGTCGAGACGCACGTTGATCTCGTCTTCCGACCAGAAGAAGGCGCTGATGTCCTGCACCCACTCGAAATAGCTGACCGTGACGCCGCCGGCATTGGCCAGCACGTCGGGAATGACCAGGATATCGCGCTCCTGCAGGATCAGGTCGGCTGCCGGCGTGGTCGGGCCGTTGGCGCCTTCGGCGACGATGCGGGCGCGAATATGCGGCGCGTTCCTTTCGGTGATCTGGTTTTCCAGCGCTGCCGCCACCAGGATATCGACCTCGCTGGACCAGAACTGGTCGCTGGCGATGGACGCCGCATCCCGCGTTCCGGCCAGGCTGCCCGTTTCCAGGCGCTGCTGACGGACCTTGCGCACATCGAGACCATGCCGGTCATGGATGGAACCGGTCTCGTCCTGAATAGCCACGACCTTGGCGCCCGCATCGGCAAACAGACGGGCGGCCGCCTCGCCGACATTGCCGAATCCCTGGATGGCTACCCGCGCCCCGGTAATGGCCATGCCCAGATGGCGGGCGGCCTCGACCGTGCAGATGAAGACGCCCCGCCCCGTCGCATCGTGACGCCCGAGGCTGCCGCCAAGTGAAACCGGTTTGCCGGTCACCACGCCGGTCGTCGTCTTGCCCTGATTGACCGAGTAGGTATCCATGAACCAGGCCATGACCTGCTCGTTGGTGTTGATATCCGGTGCCGGGATGTCCTTGTCCGGTCCGATCAGGATGTTGATCTCGCTGGCGTAGCGCCGGGTCAGGCGTTCCAGTTCCTTGATCGACAGCTTTTTCGGATCGACCCGGATGCCGCCCTTGGCCCCGCCGTAAGGCACATTGACCACGGCGTTCTTGATCGTCATCCACGCCGACAGGGCCATGACTTCGGTCAGCGTCACCTCGGGATGGAAGCGAATGCCGCCCTTGCCCGGACCGCGCGACAGGTTGTGCTGGACGCGATAGCCCTCATGGTGGGCGATGACCCCGTTATCGAGGCTGATCGGGACATCGACGATCAGCGATCGCTTCGGGCGGATCAGGGATTCGATCCAGGGCAGCAAGGCCTGGTCGAGATAGGGTTCGACGCGGTCGATCTGAACCAGATAGGTTTCCCACGGCCCGAGCGAATTCCGCGACAAGTAGGATGGAATCTTGGTGGTATTTTTCATGATTTTCTCTCGTGCAGGGCCACGCAGGCGACACGCCAGGGTGCGCCGGTGAGCCAGTCTCTGAATGGGGTGGAGGCGGTTCTAGTTCTGTAGGGCGAGGTCGCGGCCTTGCGTTTCAGGCAAGGGGAGGCAGGCCAGGATGACCAGCAGGTAGCCGCCAGCGGCAAGAACGCCAATCACTTCGCCAAGCGGCATCGAGGTGCTCAGATAGCCGACCAGGGCGGGCGACAGGGCACCGACCGCACGGCCAAAGTTGTAGCAGAAGCCCTGCCCCGAGCCGCGCAATTCGTTGGGGAATAGTTCGGCCAAATAAGCGCCCATGCCGGAGAAGATGCCCGAGAGGAAGAAGCCGAGCGGGAAACCGAGAAAGAGCATCAGCCCGTCGGTAATCGGGATGTGAGTGTAGAGGTAGACCAGGGTGCCGGCGCAGGCGGCGAACAACATGAAGCCGTAGCGGCGGCCAAGTTTGTCCGACAGGAAGGCGCTGGTCAGATAACCGATGAAGGAGCCGAGGATGAGCACCAGCAGGTAGCCGCTGGTGCCGAGCACCGATAGCTTGCGTTCGACCTTGAGGAAGGTCGGCAGCCAAGTGGTCACCGCGTAGTAGGCCCCCATCATGCCCGTGGACAATAGGCTGGCCAGGATGGTGGTCTTCAGCAGGCGCGGCGAGAAGATTTCCCAGAACTTGCCGCCGCCTTCCGCCTTCTTCTTGGCCTGGGTGGCGTGGAATACTTCGGGGTCCGTGATGTTGCGCCGGATGTAGAAGATCAGGAACGCCGGCAGGATGCCCAGCCAGAACAATACGCGCCAGGCCTGCTCGGGCGGCAGGACGGCATAAACCGCCCAGAAGGCGATGGCGGCGGCGCCCCAGCCGACGGCCCAGCTGCTCTGGACCAGACCCACCGCCTTGCCGCGATGCTTGGCCTGGATCATTTCGGCAATCAGCACGGCGCCGACCGACCATTCGCCGCCGAAGCCGAAGCCCTGCATGGCACGGGTGAAGAATAGCTGCGCGAAGGAATTGGTGAAACCGGACAGGAAGGTGAATAGCGTGAACCACATCACCGTCCATTGCAGGACCCGGACCCGGCCGTGCTTGTCGGCCAGAATGCCCGCCGCCCAACCACCGATGGCCGAGGTGGCCAGCGCCCCGGTGGCGATGTAACCGGCTTCCACCTTGCTCATCGTCCACGCCGCCATCAGCGTCGGGATGAGGAAGGTGTAGATCATGTAATCGAAGGCGTCGACCCCATAGCCGGCGAAAGCGGCGACAAGCGTCTTCCGCTCATTCTGGTTTGTTTCCGATATCCACACGGTCGTCTCCTTGGTGGGTGGATTGAAAAACGCCGCTTTCGCTCTTTGGCGAAATTCGGTGGAGAAAAGCGCTCTTAAAAAGCCAGTTCGCTGTCCAACAGGTCGGTCACCAGCATCGCGCCGGGTGCATGGGTAACGCAGAAATCGGGTTTGGCCTCCATGACCACGGCCTGCGGCGTGACCCCACAGGCCCAATACACGGGCAGCTCGCCAGGCAGGATGTCGACGGCATCGCCAAAGTCGGGCTTGGTCAGGTCGGCGATGCCGATCAAGGCCGGATCGCCGAGGTGAACCGGCGCGCCATGCACGGCCGGCACGCGGCCCGTGACCTGGACAGCGCGGATGGCGTTCGCTGCGCTCATCGACCGCATCGAAACCACCATCGGCCCATGGAAAGGTCCGGCCGGAACTGTCTGGACATTGGTCCGGTACATCGCCACATTTTTGCCCTGCTCGATGTGACGCAAGGGAATACCGGCGTCGATCAGCGGCTGCTCGAAAGAAAAGGAACAACCGATGACGAAAGTCACCAGATCGTCACGCCACAGGGCACGGATGTCAGTGACCTCCTCGACCAGTTCGCCCTTGCGCCAGACCCGGTAGCGCGGGACATCGGAGCGGATGTCGAGATCGTCGCCCAGGCGGGGCAACCGGGGATCGCCCGGCTCGGAAACGGCGAGCAGCGGGCAGGGCTTGGGATTGCGCTGGCAAAAGCGCAGGAAGTCGTTCGCCAGGCCCGTCGGCAGAATCACAACATTGCCCTGAACGAAATGCGGTGCGGCACCGCTGGTATGCCCAGACCAGCGGCCGGAACGAATGGCCAGGCGGGCCTCCAGGCCGGTCTTGGCGATCAACTGCGTCGGCGCGGCAGAAGTCTCTGTCGTCATGTTTGTCTCCGGTTGTTTTTTGATTTGTCCCGAGTATGCGCAGACGTTTTAGCCGCTCACAAACGAAAAATTTCTTTGTGAGTCCATCGATTTTTTTGGAGTCAAATTTCCGTTCCAACCGATATTCCACGCTAAGCTTGGAAACAGGCCGGTCGGTTTGCCCCCGCTCTATCGTCGGGAGACACCATGAATCTGCGTTTTGTCGAAGCCTTTGTCTGGGTGGCCCGCCTGCAAAGCCTCACGCGTACGGCGGAAAAGCTGTTTCTGACGCAATCGGCCGTTTCCAGCCGGATCAATGCCCTGGAGGAGGAGTTGGGCGTGCCCTTGATCGACCGTCGGGACCGGGTCTTCCGCCTGACCAGTGCGGGCACTCGTTTTCTCGACTATGCCGAACGCTTCCTCGCGCTACAGCTCGACCTCAAGCGCGAACTGGGCTCCCCGGAGCAGCTCCCGCTTGCGCTACGTGTCGGAGGCATCGAGACGGTATTGCACATCTGGATGATTCCGCTCATGGAGTCGCTCAAGGCTGACTATCCGAAGATCGAATTCGAGCTCAATGTCGAAATGACCCATGTGCTGAACGAGCAAGTCCGGCGGGGCGGCCTCGATCTCGTTTTCTCGGCCTTGCCGGCCGTCGGACAGGGAATCACCAACGTCGCCCTGGAACCGGTGGAAATGATCTTCGTCGGACCATCAACCATGGACGGGGCGATGCGATTAAGCATCCACGCCCTTCTGGAAACGGAACTCTTGACCTTTCAACGCGGCTCCCAGCCGCACGTCGCGCTGCTGGAATCGCTAGCCCGAGCTGGAGTCAGCGACAAGCGCGTTCACACAATCTCTTCCATCTCCGCATTGGTCAAGCTAGTGGAAAGTGGATTCGGACTGGCGACATTACCTAGAGCCGCCGCGATTGAGCTACGGAAACGTCACCGCATCGTTCCGCTGAACTGCGAGTTATTGCTCCAGTCGCTACCACTTTACGCGAACTACTGGAGTTACTCCGGAGCCCCCGAGCTGAATGAAGCAATTGCCAAGGCATTAATGTTCGCTCGCCGCATTCACTTGCCAAACCAGGAATAATGCGATCGTGGCAATCAGGTCGGCGCTCCTCACCGGTCGATCCCGGTTTCTGACCGAGAAACATGTTGTACACCGGAAAATCCGAAGCAAAAAAAACCTGCTGCCTTGTGGCAGCAGGTTTGTCGGTGTTTACCGGCGGTGCGACAGCGATCAGGCTTTCTTGATACCCAGTGCCTTTTGCAACTGATCCAGCGCGCTGGGGTCCTCGATCGTCGTCAGATCGCCCGGATCGCGGTTTTCGGCCAGCGCCTGAATCGAACGGCGCAGCAGTTTGCCGGAACGGGTTTTCGGCAACACGGTCATGAAGTGCACGCGGCTGGGACGAGCGATCGCGCCGAGGCTGTCGTCGACCTGCTTCATGACTTCTTTTTCCAGCGCGGCCGCCATTTCGGGCGTGGCGATGCTGTCCATGCTCTTGACCACGGCGAAGGCCATCGGCATCTGACCCTTGAGCTGATCGGCGACGCCGACCACGGCCACTTCGGCGATTGCCGGGTGCCCCTGGATGGCTTCCTCGATTTCACGGGTGCCAAGGCGGTGGCCGGCAACGTTGATCACGTCGTCGGTACGGCCAAGGATATAGTGATAGCCGTCCTTGTCCTTGATGCCCCAGTCGAACGACGAGTAGACCTGCGGCTCGCGGAACAGCGAGAAGTAGGTCGAAACGAAGCGGGCGTCATCCCCCCAGACGGTCGACAAGCAGCCTGGCGGCAGCGGCGGCAGAATGCCGACAATGCCTTTTTCGTCCGGATCGCAGACCGTGCCGTCTTCCCGGAAAATCTTGAGGTTGTAGCCGTAGACCGGGAAACTTGGGGTGCCGAAGCGGATTTCGGTTTTTTCGACCCCATGCATGGCGGAGAGGATCGGCCAGCCGGTTTCGGTCTGCCAATAGTTGTCGATCACCGGCAGGCCGAGTTCGCCCATGATCCACTCGTGCGTCGGTTGGTCGAGCGGTTCGCCGGCCAGGAACAGGTGCTTGAGGGACGATAGATCGTACTTGTGCATGTACGCGGTATCGTGCTTCTTGAGCACGCGTGCCGCGGTCGGCGCCGAGAACATCACGGAGACTTTGTACTTCTCGACGATCTGCCACCAGATGCCCGGATCCGGGCGCAGCGGCGTGCCTTCGTACATGATGGTGCACATGCCGCCGATCAACGGACCGTAGATGATGTAGGAGTGACCGACCACCCAGCCGATGTCGGAGGTGGCGAAGAAGGTTTCGCCTTCGCCGCCGCAGAAAATATATTTCAGCGTCGAGGCCAGCGCGACGGCGTAGCCACCGGTATCGCGCTGCACGCCCTTCGGCTTGCCGGTGGTGCCGGAGGTGTAAAGAATGTACGACGGCTCGGACGACTCCAGCCAGGTGACCGGCACTTCGGCGTCCATGAACTGTGCGCGCAGCGTCGCGTAGTCGACGTCGCGTCCCTCGACCTTGTTGAAGCCCTTGTCGAGGCCGCGATCGACCATCAACACCTTGGCCGGCTTGTGTTCGGCCAGCGAAATGGCTTCGTCGAGCAGGTCCTTGTAGGGCACCGCCTTGCCGCCACGCATGCCGGCATCGGAGGACACCACGAGTTTCGGCGTGGCGTCGTCGATGCGGGTGGCCAGCGAACCGGAGGCGAAACCGCCGAACACCACCGAGTGAATGGCGCCGATACGGGTGCAGGCGAGCATGGCGAACATCGCTTCGGCGATCATCGGCATGTAGATCAAAACGCGATCGCCCTTGCCGACTCCCAGGCTCTGCATGATCGCCGCGGTGCGCATGACTTCTTTTTTAAGCTCGGAGAACGTGTAAACCACTTCCTGGTCGGTTTCGGTCGAAATGAACACCAGGGCGCGGTCGTTCGGACGCTTGGCGGCGTGACGGTCGACGGCGTTGTAGCACAGGTTGGTTTCGCCGCCGACGAACCACTTGGCGAATGGCGGGCGAGAAAAGTCGAGGACTTGGGTAAACGGCTTATGCCAGTCGATGAGTTTGGCTTCCTCGCCCCAGAAAGCGTCCGGATTTTCGACTGAGTGTTTATGAAACTCTTGGATTGTCGCCATGAAACTCCCTCTTCAAAAATGTGATCCACACTGCACCGGTGGAAACTACGCTTGCCGAGAGTCTTGTGACTCGCGCTCCCGGTCAAGCAAACGTTTTCGAATGTCCGCCAACGGCAGACCCAACTTCAACTCCTTTTCCAGTAGCTCCAGGAAAGGGAGTATTTCCTTGCCAAGCGGGACCAGATAAGGAATCACCTTTTCCGGTTGCCCCGTTTTTATCAAGTCGATCGCGTGATTCAGCCGTGGTGCCGGCGGCTCGGTCGACGGCGAGCGGTTGCACGACACGACACGATTTCCGCCCGCCTGCCGGGCGCCTTGCAGGCGTTCGGTCGCCAGATTCAGCAGCGACACCGAGGAGCTTACCTGATCAGCCGGACTGTTCGCCACCCCTACGCTCAGCGACAAGTCCAGACGTTGCCCGTGAATCGCGATATTGGCGACGGCGAAGGCTTCTCGCAAGCGGTTGGCAAATGCTTCGCAGGCCGGATAGGGCGTGCCAGGCGAAACGACGATCAGTTCGTTGCCCGCATAGTGCCCTAAGCTGTCCTCCTTACGTACTGTCTTATTCATGATCGCGGCGAAACGCTTCGACAATTCCTTGACCACCTCGTCGCCGTGCTGCCGGCGCAATTCCTCCGGACGATCAAAACTCATGATCAGGATGCTGACCGGAGTTCCCTGTCGCATGCCCAGCGAAATCGCGTGCGCGGCGAGGGATTCGATGTGCTGGCGTGTCGGCAGACCGGTGTCGGGATGCCGTGCCAGGCCGACGGGGCTGTCGCGCAGTTCGTTTTGGACGTGCGCGAGTTGCAGCAGCGAGTCGATACGAGCCAGGAGTTCGGGGGCTTCAACGCCTTTGTCGATCAGTTCGGACGCGCCCAGCGCTTTTGCCTGCGCATTGATTTCTTGATTGTCGCCGGCAATCATCAGCACCGGCATTTGGCGCAAGCGAGCTAGTCGCGAAGCGCGCACCCGCGCCAGCAGGCCGTCGCCGCCCAGAATCGGCATCGACAAGGCGCAGATCACCAGTTGAATCGAATGATCGAGAACCAGTGCCTGCCAGCCGGACTCGCCATCGAGTTCCTCGCGAAAATTGTAGTGATCGCGAATTCGCTTGACGAAAGCGGTCCGGACCTCGCGGGAATTGTCGACGATCAGAATGCGCGGCCGCTCGTGAAGGGTATCCATCGCGTCGCGTGCGTCCTAGCGCGTGCGGCGGAAATCACGCACCGGCAATGCAGGCCCCGGCAATGGCGACCACCACGCGCCCGTGCGCACGGCCCTTGATGTAATCGTCGAAAATCCCTGGCAATTCGTCAAAGGCGATGGTTCGCGACATCTGTTGCAGGTGCGGCGGTCGCAGATCGTCCGCCAGGCGCCGCCAGACGCCAGAGCGATACGGTTCGCCGATATAGCCGGAATCGATGCCGAGCAGGCTGGCGCCCCGCAGAATGAACGGCATCACCGTGGTGTTCAGCGAGGGGCTGGCCGCCAGGCCGATGCTGGCGATCGGCGCCCCTTGTTTCATGGTGCTGACGATCCAGGCCAGCACGTCACCGCCCAGATTGTCCACGGCGCCCGCCCACAGTGCCTTGTCAAGCGGGCGAATGCGCGACAGGTCGAGCGTCGAACGGAGCAGCACTTCGGCCGCGCCGAGTTCGGTCAGGTAGGCAGCTTGGCTTGCCTTGCCGGTCAGGGCGGTCACCCGATAGCCGCGGTTGGCGAGCATGTCAAGCGCCAGACTGCCGACTCCGCCAGTGGCACCAGTGACGATCACCGGGCCGTTTTCCGGCCGGAGACCATTTTCTTCCATCCGCACCACCCCCAGGGCGGCGGTGAAACCGGCGGTGCCCAGCGCCATGGCCTCGTAAAGCGAGAGCCCTGCCGGCAACGGTACGACCCATTGCGCCGGTACGCGCGCGTATTCGGCATAGCCGCCGTGATGAGCGACACCGATGTCGAAACTGGTGGCGATCACCTCGTCGCCCGGATTGAATCGGGGATCGCGGCTGGATTCGATCGTCCCGGAGAGGTCGATCCCGCCCACGCAGGGATAACGGCGAATGATCCGGCCGGCGCCGGTGGCGGCCAGGGCATCCTTGTAATTGACGCTGGAGTACGCAACCTTGATCGACACCTCGCCTGGATCCAACGCCGACGCGTCCATGGAAACCATGCGCGCTTGCGTCTGGCCGTTGTTTTCCTCGATCAGGAAGGCTTTGAAAGAACTCATGTGAACTCCGTGCGAACTGGGAAAGGCGGTAACCAGGATGAATTCCTTGGTGGCTGAAATATACCCGCTTCCGACGTGCAAGCCCATGTGCGGTGCACCATTGACGGGGTTGCGGCTATAATTTCCCGCTCATGGAAGGCGACCATCGAAAGCGTTCCTTGCTCGCTGTGGGCGGTGCCGACGGTATTCCTTGGTATCAGGAGGGGTTTACAACGTGACATTTTTCACATAAATTAAATCTCCATGACTAGAAAAAATGCGTTTCTCTCTTTTTGTTGCGCCGCTCTGATGACTTTCGGCAATGCCGGAGCGGCGTTTGCCGGCGAGCCGCTTCCCGTCGAAGAGCCCTCGTTGCTGGAGCGCTACACGAGTAGCGCGCAGGATTTGATCCTCAAGGGCTTTGAACTGATCGGCATCAACTATCGCTTTGGCGGCACGAACCCGGATACCGGCCTGGATTGCAGCGGGTTTGTCCAGGTGGTTTTCAAGGACGCGATGGGTATCCTGTTGCCACGTAGCGCACGCGAGCAGAGCGAGGTTGGCGCGGTTGTCGACCGTCATGAATTGAAGGCTGGCGATCTGGTTTTCTTCAATACCATGCGTCGCGCTTTCTCGCATGTCGGCATCTATTTGGGCGACAACCGTTTCATGCACGCACCGCGTACCGGCGCCGAGGTGCGCATCGAGGATATGCGACAAAGCTACTGGTTACAGCGTTACAACGGCGCGAGACGCTTACTGACTCGCGAATAAAAGCAAAAAACGACGCCATGCGTCGTTTTTTTTGTCCATCAAACGATAACGGTTTTTATTTACATTGTTTCGGGTGGTTTGTGTCTGTATGATGATAATCATTCTCATTTTTTGGGCTGAGCCATGAAGTTCTCGATATCGCATCTGCTGGTTGTTCTTTCCCTGTCCAGTGCGCCGGGTCTGCAAGCGCAGGAGAAGGTGTTGAATCTCTATTCGGCGCGTCACTACCAGACCGACGCCGCGCTTTATAACGACTTCACTCGGCAGACAGGCATCGTCATCAAGCGTATCGAGAGCAAGGAGGACGAATTGCTTGAGCGGATAAAAAGCGAGGGCGGCAACAGCCCGGCGGATATTTTCCTGACCGTCGATGCGGCGCGGTTGGCGGCGGCGCGCGAATTGGGTTTGTTCGCGCCAATCCGCTCGCCGATTCTCGAGGCGAGAATTCCAGCGAATCTGCGTACCGGCGACTGGTTTTCCTTTTCGACCCGGGCGCGTGTGATCGTTTATGCCAAGGGTGCCGTCAAGCCCGATGAGGTTAAAACGTACGCCGATTTGGCCAATCCCCGTTTGAAAGGAAAAATTTGCTCCCGCTCCGGCTCTCATCCCTACAACCTGTCGTTGATGGCGTCGATTATCGCGCACCAGGGAGAAGCCAAGGCCGAGGAGTGGGCGAAAGGCGTCGTCGCCAACTTCGCCCGGCCACCAAAAGGCGGCGATACCGATCAGATTCTGGCGGTGGCCGCCGGCGAATGTTCCGTGGCGCTGGCCAATACCTACTATCTGGCACGCCTGTTGCGCTCGTCGAAACCGGAGGAGCGGGCGGCGATGGAAAAAATCGTCGTCGTCTGGCCCGATCAGCAGGGCAACGGCGCGCATATCAACGTTTCCGGCGGTGGGATGCTGAAAACGGCGCCGCACAAGGAAGAGGCGGTCAAGTTCCTGGAGTATCTGGTCAGCGATAGCGCGCAACGCTACTTTGCCGATGGCAACAACGAGTGGCCGGTGGTCGCGGGGGTCAAGATTTCCAATCCCGCGCTGGAGAGCTTCGGCAAATTCAAGGCCGATACCTTGCCGGTGGGTTCGCTGGCCATGTATCGCGCCAAGGCGCAGATCATTTTCGACCGCGCCGGTTATCGCTGATCGTCGGCGGCGAAATGGAGCGCCGCTACCGGTCCGTGCGTCGTCCGGCGTTGAGCGGCGCGCGAGAGATCTGGCGGGACAAGACGATCAGCGGCAACAGGCCGACCAGGACGATCGTCAACGACACGCTGGCCGCTTCGGCCAGCCGCTCGTCGGAGGCCAGCGTGTAGGTCTGGGTCGCCAAGGTGTCGAAATCGAAGGGACGCATCACCAGCGTCGCCGGCAATTCCTTCATCACGTCCACGAAGACGAGCAGGGCGGCGGTAAATAGGCTGCCGCGCATCAGCGGCAGATGCACCCGGCGCAAGGTGCTTGCCGGAGTCAGTCCCAAGCCGCGCGCCGCGTCATCCATGCTGGCGGTGATTTTGGACAAGCTGTTGCCGACCGTTTGCAGGGCAATGGCCAGAAAGCGTACCAGATAGGCGTAGACCAGCGCCGCGATGCCGCCGGTGAGCAACAACCCAGGGTTTCCGCCGAACCACTGTTGCCAGTGGTTTCCGAGCCAGAGGTCGAGGCGTGTCACCGGGATCAACACCCCGACGGCGATGACCGAACCCGGCACGGCGTAGCCCAGGCCGACCAGCCGGTTCAGGGCCGGCGCCAGCAGCCCCCGCGACAAGCGCGCGCCGTAAGCCAGCAGCACCGCCAGGGCGACGGCGATAACGGCGGTCAGGCCGGCGAGCAGAAAGCTGTTCCGCGCCAGATCGATGAAATGCGCGACCGGCGGCCGGTTGTCGTCGGCGAGCGCCAGACGCAACAGTAGCGAGGCCGGCAGGACGAATCCGAGAAACACCGGCACGGCGCAGACTGCGCTCGCCAGCCCGCCGCGCCAGCCGGCGAGGCGATACGCGGTCGGCGGGCGGCGGCGCCCGGTGGTGTCGTGGAAACGGGCGCGGTGCCGGGAAAAGGCGTCGATCGTCAACAGCAGGGAAACGATACCGAGCAATGCCGCCGCCAGTTGCGCGGCGGCGATGCGGTCGCCGAGCGACAGCCAGGCGCGATAGATGCCGGTGGTGAAGGTCTGGACACCGAAGTAGGACACCGCGCCATAGTCGGCCAGCGTTTCCATCAGCGCCAGAATCGCGCCGGCGGTGAACGCCGGCCGGGCCAGCGGCAGGGAGACGCGGAAGAAACTGCGCCATGGTCCCAGGCCGAGAGTGCGCGCCGTTTCGAGCATGCCGCCGGCGCGCTCGATGAAGGCGGTGCGGGTGAGCAGGTAGACGTAGGGGTATAGCGCGAGGATGAAGATGGCGATCGCGCCGCCCAGGCCGCGCACCTCCGGAAACCAGTAATCGGCCTTGGTCCAGCCGAAAAACGCGCGCAGGACGGTCTGCAACGGGCCGATGAATTGCAGAAAGTCGGTATAGACATAAGCCAGCACATACGCCGGCATCGCCATCGGCAGAATCAGGGCCCATTCGAAAAGGCGTCGCGCGGGAAAATCGTGCATCGCGGTCAGCCACGCCGTGGCGACACCGAGCAGGATGACGCCAACGGCCACTGTGACGGCTAGCGCCAGCGTGTTGAAGATGTACTCCGGCAGAACGGTCGCCGCGAGGTGCGCCCAGGTCGGACCGGTGCCGCCGACGAAAAGGGTGGACAGCACGCCGAGCACCGGCAGACTGATCGCCACGGCGATGACGGCGGAGGCGACAAGCAACGGGTGGAGGCGAGAAAGGCGCATGGTTTGCAGGCTAAACGAGAATTATAATTGACAACGTGACAGGGTCACACGCACAGACACCCAACCGCCGCCCAACCGCCGCCCGATTGACTGCACCGGCAAAACGGAAATCATTTCACGATGGCGCTTCTCGAACTCGACAACATTGTCCAGCGCTACGGATCCTCCACCGTTGTCGACGGCGTCAGCTTTTCCGTCGACACCGGCGGCATTGCCTGCTTGCTCGGGCCGTCCGGATGCGGCAAAACAACCGTGTTGCGCTGCATTGCCGGATTCGAGGGCCTCGCCGGCGGCGAGATTCGCGTGCGGGGGCGTGCCGTCAGCCGCGTTGGTCGGCGCGTGCCGCCGGAGAAACGGCGGATCGGCATGGTTTTCCAGGATTACGCGCTGTTTCCGCATCTCAGTGTCGCCGCCAATATCGGCTTCGGCCTGACCGCGCTGACGGGCGACGAGCGGCGACGGCGTGTCGGCGATCTGCTGGAAACCGTTGGCCTGGCCGCGCTGGGCAGCCGCTATCCGCATGAATTGTCGGGGGGACAACAGCAGCGGGTGGCGCTGGCGCGCGCCCTGGCGCCTCGCCCGCAACTGATCCTGCTGGACGAACCCTTTTCCAATCTGGATGTCGATTTGCGCGAGCGCCTGTCGCTGGAAGTGCGCGAAATTCTCAAGCGGCAGAATACCACCGCCGTGCTGGTGACCCATGATCAGCACGAGGCATTCGCCATCGCCGACGAGATTGGCGTCATGACCGACGGGATCGTTCAGCAGTGGGACACGCCGTATCGGATTTACCACCAGCCCGCTAACCGGCGGGTCGCCAATTTCGTCGGTCAGGGGGTGTTCCTGCCCGGTGTGGCGCTCGGCGACGGACGCATCGAAATCGAGTTCGGTATCGTCGGCGCGCGCGTGCCGCCGCAATGTCGTCAGGGGTGCGCGATTTGCGATCGGGGCTGCGGTGTCGAGGTGTTGCTGCGTCCCGACGATATCGTTCACGACGACCAGTCCGCACTGCGCGCCGAGGTGCGGCACAAGGCGTTTCGCGGCGCCGAGATCCTCTACACCCTGCGTCTGGCCAGCGGCAGGGACGTGCTGGCGCTGGTGCCGTCGCATTACGATCACGCCGTCGGTGAGGATGTCGGCATCCGGCTCGATGTCGAGCATGTCGTGGCCTTCGACAATTCCGAACGCCCGGCATTTCCGTCGTCGACGCGGATGCGTCGCTCTTGGCAATGATCCCCTGGCTGGAAGGCAACGCCCCCTTTCCGCCGCTGGCGCAGGCGTTGGCCGATCCGAACGGATTACTCTGCGGCGGCGGCGACTTGACGCCCAAGCGATTGATCGACGCCTACCAACACGGCGTTTTTCCCTGGTATTCGGCGGGCGAGCCGATTCTGTGGTGGAGCCCCGATCCTCGCATGGTGTTGATTCCGTCGGAGTTTCGCATTTCGCGTTCCTTGCGGCGGGTGTTGCGCGCCGGTCGCCACGAGGTGAGACTGGACTGCGATTTCGCGGCGGTCATTCGCGCCTGTGCCGAAACGCCGCGCGCCGGCCAGCACGGCACCTGGATTTTGCCGGACATGCAGCGCGCCTACTGGCGGCTGTTCGAACTTGGCATCGCCCATTCGGTCGAAACGTGGTGCGACGGTCGGCTGGTCGGCGGTCTGTATGGCGTGGCCATTGGACGCATGTTCTACGGCGAGTCGATGTTCGCGCATGTCACCGATGCGTCGAAAATCGCCGCCGCGCATCTCGCGCGTTTTCTTGACGAAGAAGGATTCGGGATGGTGGATTGCCAGATGAAAACCGCGCACCTCGCCTCCCTGGGCGCGCGCGAGATTCCGCGCGACGTGTTCATCGACCGCTTGCGGACGCTGGTCAGCGCGCCCTGGCAGCCCGGCCGGTGGCCCGTCGACGGCGCCAGTCAACCTTGGACGGCGGCGAATGTCACGGCCTGACGATTCGGAACTGCCGTTTTCGCTGCTACAGTTCTACGCCACGGCGCCTTATACCTGCAGTTATCTGCCCGGTGAAAAAGCGCGTTCGCAAGTCGTCACCCCCAGCCACCTGATCACCACCGAGGTATACGGCGAACTGGTGCGCCGTGGCTTTCGGCGTAGCGGCGTGTTCACCTACCGGCCCAATTGCGACGCCTGTCGCGCCTGTGTGCCGGTCCGCATTCCGGTGGACCGCTTTCACCCCAATCGCAGCCAGCGGCGCGGCATGCGTCTGCACGGCGGATTGCAGGCCCGCGAGTTGCCGCTGCTGTTTCGCGAGGCGCACTACCGGCTCTATCTGCGCTACCAGGCCGCCCGGCACGCGGGCGGCGGCATGGATCAGGACGGCGATGAGCAGTACGCTCATTTCCTGCTACAAAGCCGCGTCGATACGCGCTTGATCGAATTTTCCTGCCACGGCGTGCTGTGCATGGTCAGCATCGTCGACGTTCTCGAGGACGGTCTGTCCTCGGTTTACACCTTTTACGATCCCGACTGGCGCCCCGCCAGCTTCGGTACCTACAACATTCTCTGGCAGATTGCCCAATGCGCGGCCAATCGTCTGCCGTATCTGTATCTTGGCTACTGGATTCGCGATTGCCGGAAGATGTCCTACAAGGCCAGCTTCAGACCCTTGCAGGGGTTCGTCGGCGGGCAATGGCGGGATTTGCCGGCCGATGTTGACCCTCTACCGCTTGCCCCGCCATGAAAAAGGGCGCGGTGGTGGCGGTCTTCATTATTAAATCGACTGGTTTAAAAAAACTATTCGCGGCGGCGTGTTCTACAGCGCCGTGACGCTCGCCGCCGTCGGTCCGAAGGCGCCGAAGCGCGGCGGACATTTCGCCAGGGCGGCGACGCGGGCGATGAAATCGTCGGCCGACGACACCGGGGGGCTCTCGTAGTGTGGCTTGGCGGTCAATAGCCGCCTGGTCAAGCGACTTTGATACGCCAGATCGCGTGCCGGCCCGAGGGGCAATGTGTCGCATCGCTCGTTCGGCTCCAGGCGGTAAGCGTCGCACCAGCGCAGCGCGTCGATTTTTTCGAAGACGTCGAGATGGCTGATCAGCACGCCGTCGAGCGGGCCGACGGCGGCCAGGGCGTACCGCAGCAGCACCGCGTCGGGGTGGCCGCGCCGGAAACGGCCTTGCCAGCCGTCGTTGCCGTTATGCGGCTCCGGCAGAGCGTCCAGCGCGGGATCGAAGGTCGGCAGCGGCCCTTGCCCATGGCGCGTCGGATAGGTGCGCAGAATTCCGAAATGTTCGATGGATCGCCGCGCGACGCCATAAGCGGCGGCGACGGCGGCCACGGCGCGAGGGTGAATGCGGCTCCAGGTGGTGTGCGGATGAAAGCCGCGCCATTCGTCGAGCAAAACGCCTTGCGCGCCCTCGTACAAGACGCTTCCCGGCTGGTCGAGGCGCTCGGCGATGGTGGCCGGCGAGGCCGGAGGGGACTGTTCAAGCAGCGGCGACACCTGGCACAACCACTGCTCGGCCAGCCTTTCGTCGTGCAGCAGCCGGTATTCGGCGAGGGCGTCGTCGTGGCCGCTCGCCGACGCGCCGGCGAGTGCTTCGACGGTGTCGAAGCGGTCAAATTCGGCGCACGCCTGGCCACGTATCGCCGCGAGTTTCCGCATTGCCAGCGCCGGGCGGGCGAGATCCGCGTAGCGCAGCACCTGCTCGGGGAAGCGCAAGGCATGGCGGACGGTTTCGCCGACGCCGACGCCGCAACTGCCGTGCGCGCCGTTGCCGCGCCGCCACTCGCGCAGCCGGCCGGCCGCCTGATGGAAAGGCGTGTCGATCCGGCAACGGGAATCGATGCGCAGGCGTGCCAGCGCGTCGTCCACGCCGAGCGCGCGCAGCCGGCGGTGTTCGACCAGCAGGGCGCTCGGGTGCACCACCACTGGATACGCCAGGACCGTCGCCACGCCGGGCAGGAAGGTGCCGGCGGCGAACTGGCAGAAGGTGTGATGGCGCCCGTCGGCGAGAACGACGTTGTGCCCGGCCTGGGCGCCGCCGTTGAAGCGCACCACGGTATGCACCGGCCAGCGGCGGCATAAGGCGTCGGTGAACACGCCCTTGCCGCAGTCGCCAAAACCGAGTCCGAGCAGCGAGACGTGGCGTGTGGTCGGCATGATCGATAGTCGCGTCCGGAATCAGGCGAAAAGCCGTTTCCACCATGCCGGCCGGTGGCTGGCGGCCGGCGGCAACGCGCGGTTGACGCGTTTGGCGGCCTCGGGATCGAGCAGGTCGGCGTAAGGCTGCAAGGCGCGGATGGTGGCGGCGATCCGCTCCCGGGGGGTGCCGTTCGCGGCCAGCACCGTGGCGACGGCGTCGACGTCGGACAGGGTGCCTTCCGTCAGGCCGACGATCGCCGCCGCCACGGAGCAGGTGTCTACGTGCGACTCCATGCAGATCACCTGGTCGCCGAGCAGTTCGCGCCACCGACGCTCGCAATGCCCGCGTCGTTCGAGATCGGGAATCAGGAAGAACAGATGGTAGGTTTCGGCGGCGGCGGCAATCACCTCGTCGATCGGAATGTCCTCGTCGAGTTTTTCGCCAAGCAGGGCGTCGATCTGATGGCGCGACACGGCCGGGTAAGGCCGTTCGTCGCCGGTGAGGAACAGATAGCCGCGCTTGCGGCGCTTGACCCAGCAATCGATGTCGGTGTGCTGGGCCAGCACGTAAAACGCGAGTTCGTAGCTTTCCGAACCGCCGCCACCACCGCCGCCTTCGAGAAAACTCCAGGTCAGCCATTGATCCATCAGTTCGGCGGTGGTTTCGAACTGGCCGATTTGCAGCGGCGCGCTATCGGAAGTGGCGTCGCCAATGGCCATGAACAGCACCTGTGGATCGGCGATGCGGCAGTCACCGAGCAGTTTCATGAAACTCGGCAGTTCCTGCCGGGCCAGCAATTCGGGAATCATGCCCATCGAGCCGGTGACATCGAGGGCGAAAGCGATGGCCAGCGATTGCGGATGATCGTCGCCGTCGCGGGATTCGCGAATTTTCAGTCCGTGCGGATTCATCAGCGCGTGGCAATTGCGTTGGCCGAAGACTTCCGTGCCGGACAAGGCGGCGCGATCGGCGATCAGCGCCTGGTGCGCGGCGTGCGAGTAATTTCCGTAGCCCATGAGGGTCTCCTAGCAATGAGCGGCTGTGGGGTGGTAGGGGATGAAACGGGGTGGCCCATAAACTTGTCGCGTGGCGGCGCGCAGGGCCTGTTCGATGCGCCGGGCGCCGTGGTCGACACACCAGGCCGCGTCTTCGCTGGCGCGCCGCAGCAGTTCGGCCAGCGGCGGCGGCGTGTGGTGCGGGATTTCCGGCGCGATCGCCGGCCGCGTCGTGCCGCCGTGGAGCACGGCGCGGATGGCCCACGCCGCCTGCATCAGGTCGCGGGCGACGCGCTCCGCGGTGGCCGATGGCCGCGCCCGCGACCAGCCGATCGGCAGCACGCCGTGGTCGCGCGGATGGAGCAGCAGATGCGCCGGCAGCAGATCGCCGTGCGTCCAGCCCCGGTCGTGCAGATATGCCAGCACTTCGAGGATGCGCCGCCACATCCACACCGCGTGACGAGGGTCGACACCGGGCGTCGCATCGCCGATGGTGTCCGCCAGGCTACCCCAGAACCCGCTGGGGTGACGCAAGACGAGCACTTCCCGCGTGCCGCCGGCGCCATCCTCGGTCGTGCCGTGCGCCACCGCTTGCGGCAGGCGTTGCGAGAAGTAGGCGGCGCCGGCGCCGCCGAGCGCTTGCAGCCGGTCGAGAATCGCCGCCTCGGCGGCCAGCCTGCCCGGCGCGCTGTCCGGACGGGCGATCTTCACGGTCACGCGTTGCGGCAGGGGATGCCTTGTTTTCGCCAGATACACGTCGGCGTGCTCGCCCTGACCGATTTTGGCCAGCAGGCCGTAGTGCTGGTCCCCACAGCGCAGCGTGGGTCGACCGGCGGCGTCGTCGGCGACGTGCGCCGCCCAGACGCGTGCCCGTGCTTGCCGGAAATGCGCGGCCCGTGCCACCGGTTCGTTGTGTGTCACCGTGGACTGGCAATAAGGGCAGCTGACCGTTCGCCAGCGAGCGTGGCGGGGCAGGGGGGCGGCGCATTGCGGGCAGGCGAGAACGGAAACGTTCATTGTTCAATCGCCTCTTCGTGGATCGCGGCGATCGGCATCTGGCGTCCGCTGCCGAACGCCAGGGCGCGCAAGCGCAAGATCGGCGGCGCCTGCCGGCGTTTGTACTCGTTGCGGGCGATCAGGCGCCTGACCTTGGCGACCAGTTGTCGGCCTCGCGCGCTGGCGACCAGCGCGGCATGGTCGGCGTCAACTTCACGCCCTTCGTCGGCGCCCAGCCGTTCGCCCTCGATCAGTTTTTTCAGAATCGTGTCCAGCACCGGGTAGGGCGGCAGGCTGTCGCTGTCGAGCTGGCCTGGCGCTAACTCGGCCGACGGCGCTTTTTCGATGATCCCGAGCGGAATCACGGCGCGGCCGGCGCATTGATTGAGGTGGCGGCTGAGCGCGAAGACCTCGGTTTTGTACAGATCGCCGATCAGGCCCAGGCCGCCGTTGGTGTCGCCGTAGAGCGTGCAGTAACCGACCGAGATTTCGCTCTTGTTGCCGGTGGTCAGCAACAGGTGGCCGTGGCTGTTCGAATACGCCATCAGCACCGTGCCGCGCACGCGCGCTTGCAGGTTTTCTAGCGCCAGCCCTTGCAGCGGCGGGCCGAAAGCGTTGGTGAAGGCGCGCTCGAAAGCGTCGACCGTTTCGTTGATCGGGTGCCGGTAAAGGCGGACGCCGAGGTTGCGGCACACGTGCGCCGAGTCGTCCACGCTGCCGGCGCTGGAAAAACGCGAGGGCATGGTGATCGCCACCACATTGTCGGCGCCCAGCGCCTCGACGGCTAGGGCCAGCGTCAAGGCGCTGTCGATTCCGCCCGAAGAGCCGAGCACCGCTTGCTTGAAGCCGCAGCGGCGCGCGTAATCGCGAAGTCCGAGCACGATTTGCCGGCGATAGAATTCCATCGTCGGCAGTCCGTCGGTCGGCGCGGCGCGCAATGGCGTTCCGGCTGCCGTGACGAAGCGGCCGTCGCGCAATTCCAGGGTGTCGACCGCCTCGTCGAAACGCGCGGCCTCGAAAACCACGCCGTCGGCGGGTGTTACCGCGAACGAAGCGCCGTCGAAGATCAACTGGTCGTGCCCGCCCACTTGATTGACGTACACCAGCGGCACGCCGTGGCGGCGGCTGGCGGCGGTGAACAAGGCGTGCCGCTGTTCGCGCTTGCCGACGTTCGACGGGCTGGCGTTGATCGACACCACCAGATCCGGCGCGGCCGCCGCCAGTCGCGCCAAGGGGTTGCGCGGATAATCCACGCCGGCATCGTTCCAGCCGTCTTCGCAGATCAGGAAACCGACGCGGGTGTCGCCGATGCGCAGCACCTTGGCGACATCCGGCCCCGGTTCGAAGTGCCGGCGCTCGTCGAAGACGTTGTAGGTCGGCAGGAGCTGCTTGGCGTACTGGAGGACGATTTCGCCGTCACGCAGCACCAGCAGACTGTTTTCCAGCCGTTTTCCCGGGCCGTCGCGCGGCGTCGGCGCGCCGATGACCCAGCACAGCGCCGGGGTTTCGCGCGTCGCGGCCCGCAGTTCGGCGATCCCCGAGGCGGTCCGCGCAAGGAACGCCGGGTCGTCGAGCAGATCGCCGGGCGTGTAGGCGGTGAGCGACAACTCCGGAAAAACCACCAGATCGGCGCCTTGCCGCGCCGCCGTTGCCGCCGCCCGGCGCATCGCCGCGATGTTGCCGGCGAAGTCGCCGATGGTCGGGTTGAGTTGGGCCAGAGTGATTCGCAGCGGGTTCACGGCTTACTCCGTTTCTTGCCGGAAAACTTGTCGCAAATAGGCCAGATAGGTCTGGTCCTCGCAGAGTGTCTTGCCCGGGGCGTCCGACAGCTTGGCTACTGGCTGACCGTTGCAGGCGATCATTTTCATCACGATGTTCAGCGCCTGTTGCGGGGTGTCGTTGGACAAATCGGTGCCGATGCCGTAGCTGGTTGGCACGCGGCCGTGAAAGCGTCGGTACAGGGCGATGGCGCGCGGGATGTTCAGGCCGTCGGAAAACACCAGCCGCTTGCTCAGCGGGTCGATGGCCAGCTTGCGGTAGTGGGCGATGGCTTTTTCGGCCCACGTTACCGGATCGCCGGAATCGTGCCGCAAGCCGTCGAACAGCTTGGCGAAATAGAGATCGAAATCGGCCAGGAAGGCGTCCATGCCGACCACGTCGGTCAGCGCGATTCCCAGGTCGCCCCGATATTCCTGAACCCATCCTTCGAGCGCCGCCTTCTGGAAATCGCGCAGACGGAAGCCGAAGGATTGGTAAGCCTGAAGATATTCGTGCGCCATGGTGCCGATCGGTGTCAGGCCGAATTTCCGGGCGAAATAGACGTTCGAGGTGCCGCGAAAATGTTCCGGCGCCTCCCGGGCCAGGGTGCGCACCACTTCTTCATGCCAGGCGCCGGAATAGCGGCGGCGCAGACCGAAATCGAAGAACACGAACGGATCGGTTGGCGAATTCAGCGACTCGCGTTGCGCCTTGAGCAAGGCCACTTTCGCCGCCAGCCGCTCGCGCGCCGTGCTCGGCAGCGACGCGTCGTGCGGCAGATGGCGGAAATAAAGTTCATTGACGATGTACAGCACGAAAATCTCGAAGGCCATCACATGCACCAGCGGGCCGCGCGCGACGATACGCAAGTGTTCGCCATCGGCGCGCACCTCGATGAAACGGCGCTGGAAGCGGAACACCGACAGGAAATCGACGAAATCGCTCTTGATGAAGCGCAGGCCGCGCAAGTAATCCAGTTCCTCGTCGGCGAAACGGAGCGTGCACAGCCGGTCGAGCTCGTTGTCGACCGCGTCGCGCAAGGTCGCCAGCGGGTAGGCCGGGGCATTGCGGCAAACGAAAGCGTACTCGGCCTGCGCGCTGGGGTGGCTGTGCAGCAACGCCTGCCACATGGTGAATTTATACAGATCGTTTTCCAGCAGGCTGCGGACCACCGGCGATCGCGAGGCGTTGTCGATCGTGTTCATTGGGCATTGGCCAGTAATTCGGGCAGCACCTCGTCGGACGTGGCGGTACTTACCCCGAGTTCGCGCATGGTGTCGATGAAAGCGGCGTACGGCGCGGCAAAACCGCTCACCGGGCTGATGCAGTCGGTCAGCAGCACCAGCTTGCGCCGCTCGCCGCCGGGAAAATGGTCGAGCAGGTGTTCGGTTGTCGCCTTGACGCAATGGCTGCCGGCCTCGCCGCAGAGCAAGACCCGGTCGGCCCGCCGCAACGCGGCGACGAAAGCGCTGTTGGTCTGCGTTGTCTCGTCCGCGCTGTCGGGCACCTCGGCCTGGATCGCGCTGTAATGTTCGGTCCAGGGATTGCGGCCCTTGAGCACATGGCTGACCGTGCGCGCGCCGGCGTCCTCCCAGGCGTTGTAAGCCCGCCGCACCGCGTCGTGAACGTTATGCCCCCAACTACCGATTTCGCAGTGCGGTGGCCAGACCATGTGCCGATAGCGGCCGTTGGCCTGCAATGCGTCGAGATAGGCCGTCACGCGCGCCAATGCCGCCGGATCGCGTGGCCGATAACGGCCCGATCGCACGTCGTCGACGTCGATGGCGGTGAAAGCCGCCACCGGCGCGCCGTCGCCGGTTTCCCAAAAACCGGGATGGGCGATATCGATGCGCTGGTGCGAATCGAGCGTGACCGAGATGTGGCGCAATCCGTCGCCGCCTTGCCGGATCAGCGCCGCGATCCGCTGCATGTCGCGGTGCGCGCCAGGGACCGGCAGCGCCGGCCGCTGGCGGTCGCCGGGTTTGTCCAGTAGAAGCGGGCAATGGCTGTCAGGTAAATCGCAAAAGTCGTTTTGCGGGTCGATGATCACGAGATGGATGTTTTTGTGGGCCACGGTGGGTCTCCCGAAGTGGCGTGCTGAAGATTCAGAACGTGAGCGTAGACTAGCTTGCTTAGTATAAAAATGCAACCAAGTAGAGAAGTATTTTTCTAGTCAAATGATTAACCGATTGAATTTTAAATTCACCTTATGTGTTGTGATATTCTAATTGCCCAGGCCGATAACAATTTCTTGAGCGCCGAGCATGTCAGACATTATTTGCACCGTCGACGTCGTTCTTTTGACCCTGAAGAACGGCGCCCTTCACGTCGCGCTTCTCAAGCGCGACCACCCGCCGTTCGAAGGCGTTCTGGCCTTGCCGGGCGCTTATGTCCAGGCCGACGAGGACGCCGACACCCAGGAGTCCGCCGCGCGCATGCTGCGTGCCAAGACCGGCATCGCCAGCCCGTATCTGGAGCAGTTGGCGACATTTTCCGGGCGTTGCCGGGACCCGCGCGGCTGGTCGCTGTCAGTGGCTTACTATGCGCTGGTGGCCGAGAAGTCGCTTGTGCCGGCGGTCCATCCGGACGTGACGCTGAGCGCCGTCGAGCAGATCAAGGATCTGCCATTCGACCACCGGCAGATCGTCGACGCCGCCGTGCGGCGCGTTCGCGACAAAAGCGCGTATTCGTCGCTGCCGGTCCATCTCTGCGGCGAAACCTTCACCTTGCCGCGGTTGCAGGCGGTTTACGAAGCCGTTCTCGGCGAGCCGATCAACAAAGTCAGTTTCCGGCGCAAGATCGAGGAACTCGCCATCCTCGAACGGGTGGAAGGCGCGATGGAAACCGGCAAGGCCCATCGTCCGGCGCAACTCTACCGCCTGAAAAAACACTTCCGGCAATGCTTGTCCTTGAGCGACCGGGCCTTGAACGCCACGCATTGAGGAAGGCGACCATGTCCGTCGCCACCGGCCGGATCGACGACCGAAAACAACCGACGATCACCGGCGTCGTTCTGGCGGGCGGTCGGGGTCGTCGCATGGGCGGTAACGACAAGGGCTTGCGGACCCTGCACGGAAAACCCCTGGCGCAGTGGGCGATCGAACGTCTGGCACCGCAAGTCGATGAACTGCTGATCAACGCCAATCGGAATCGCGAACGCTACGCCGCTTTCGGCTATCCGGTGGTCGCCGACCGCCTCTCCGACTTCGCCGGCCCGCTTGCCGGCCTGCACGCCGCGCTGTCGGCAGCGACACGTGAACTGGTCGCCACCGTTCCCTGCGACGCGCCGTTCTTTCCGGACGATCTGGTGGCGCGTCTGCTGGCGCGCCTGACCGACGACGGCGCCGCGGTCGAATTGGCCGTGGCGCGCACACCCGAGCGCGCGCAACCGGTGTTCTGCCTGTGTCGCCGCGAGGTGTTGCCGCGGCTGACGGCGTATCTGGCCGGCGGCGGGCGAAAAGTCGCGGAGTGGCACGCGACGCTGAAAATGGTCGAAGTGTCCTTCGACGATTCCGCGGCGTTCGTCAACATCAACACCCCCGAGGATCTGGCGCGTTGCCATCCGCCGGCGCCGTTTGCCGGCTAGGGTGGGCGTGGCGACGGGCCACCACTTGGGCACCGGCTCGGGCACCGGCGCGCCGGTTATCTTTCATCTTTCAAAAAATCGTTCAATCGAAATCATCGACCGGGGCTTGCCAATCATGACGGGATCGGACTCCGTCGCCGGTAGTGCCGCCACGGAGGTAATCAATCAAACGGCGACGCGATCAGTAGCGAAAGCCCGACTCAGTAGTCTTTAGCCCCGAATCCTGCCCAACAGGCGTTGAAATATCTAGCCTCGACGACTTGAAGCGACGGTGCGGGCCTTGGAGGCGGGTCAAAGCTAGGAACGGATCGACGGGCGCGCCACACCCGGCGCCACGGCCGAAAAGCGCCTGGGGCGTCCAGGCCGTCGGCCGAGGCACCGAACATCACTTGCAGTGACGCGGCTGGGCGATGCCCGGTCGTTCGGTGGGGTTGTAGCCGGCATTCTTGCCCAGCACGCGCAAAGCGTCCGGCGCCGCCGCCGCCTTCATCGCCGCCGGCAACGCTTTTTTCAAGCGGTCGTACTGTTCGTCCAGGCAATTCCGATCGAGGGGCGTTTGTTGCGAACACGTTGCGTTCTGACCGAGGGCTTCCTTGACGTCGGGAACGCTCGCCAGGTAACTCCCCCACTTGAACTCGAGGAAATAGACGTCGGCGGCGGCGCAAGTCGCGCTACCGTGAAACTTGTCCTCGCAAGACAGTTCGTCGTCATTCTTGGCCGTGCCCACCGGATCGCACTTGACATAGCCGCAACTACCACGCACCCAGGCCGAAAGCGTGCGCATGGGGTCGTCCTGCAAGTGCGCGATGGATTTCGGCAACTGGCTGGGCGCGATGTCCTCGCCGGCCGGATTCTTCAACCAGGTATCGTGGTCCTTGACCATCCGGGCCCAGAAAGCGTTTTCCGACAACGCCGAGAGGTCGGCCAGCAGATAAGCGTAAACCCGCTTGTCCTTGTCCTTGATGTCGGCGTTCCAGACAGCGGTCGACAGGTGGTGATGGTCGGTCAAATAAAACTTTCCGCCGGGACCACGAACCATCGGTACCCAGTGGTTGTCGGCGAGTAGATAGGCGTCGAGTTTTCCAGCCTTGGCCTTGCTGGTGATCTTGGCGGCCTTGCACTGGACCGCGTCCATTCCGACGGCGGATTGTGTCGGATGGAGCGCTTGCACGTCGATGACGCAACCGTGTTTTCTTTTTTCCTGTGCCGTGATGATTCCGTCGTCGTTTCGCTGGACGACGCGTGTGTGTTTGCCGCATTCGGCAATCGACTTGCTGCTTCCCGTATCGTTTTTCTTGGCCTCGACAAGGCTTGCCGATCCGAGCGTGAAACATCCCAATAGAATTACGGCCGTCGTGCGCATCGCATCCCTCCCTCGTTAAAAAAGCCTCACCAGCGTGCCGGGAAAATTGTCCGGACAGATAGCGGTCGGCTGGCGGGGCCAGTATCGGCAGCAACGGAAAGCGCGTCAATCGCTTTCGCGACCCTTGAAAGCCTTCCCGAACACCAGGGAACGCCGCACGGATTCCTGACGCCCCCGCGCCAACGCCTACGACAAGGACAGCCGGTGGCCAGCGCGGATTTCGATCAGAACGCCGAGCCGGTGAGTCCGACCTACCCGGTGCCACGTCCACCAGTTATACCGTGCATGGCGGCGACACCTTGCAGAGCATCGCCCGCGGCCTCTGGGGCGACGCCGCGCTGATCACCGCCGCTGACAACGTCGCCAGCCAGGGCATCAACATGGTCATGGGCCAGCAAAAGCAGTTCAGCTGGACCCGCCTTGCCGTCAGCGCGATCAGCGCGCCGATCGCGCAGGCGGTCGGCGGCGAGCTGACCGGCGAGGGCGGGGTCTTCGCCAAGTCGGATCCAGCGGTCCAGTCCCTGGTGAAAAGCACCACCTCCGCCCTGGTCTCCGCCGTCACCCACCTCGCCATTCAGGGCGGAAAGTTGCAGTGGGAGGCGATCGCCGCCGATGCGCTTTCCAGCACTATTCGCGAAATGTATGCGCCGCAGCGCAACGAGTTCGTCCGCACGACGGCACAGCAGGCCGACTTTGACGAGGCGCTGCGCGACAAGGCCAATGTCGATACCCTTAATTGGTCTCCGGCGGACACGGTTGCCAACCAGGCGGCCCAGGCGAGATATGCGCCGTCGGAGTCGGGCAATTCGACAGCAACGGATTGGGAGTTGCCAGATCGAGTCGGTGAGAAATACGCGAGACGCATCGATCAATTACGTTTGCCCGCTCGGGCCGCGACGGAGAATTACGGGAACGAAGGCCGCAGGGTACCGATGCCGGTGGCCGGCAAAGAAGTAGCGGCCGGCGCCGATCCATTCACTGCCGGGTTTGACGGTGGTGGCGGATACGATGGGGACGCGCAAGGCATCGTTGTTAACCTGCCCGCTGCGTTAAATGCGCTGAAAACGGATGCGAAAGCGTATTGGGTCGAGGCGGGATCCGGGATGGCTCGTCGTGGGGACGTGGTCGGCAAAATCGGATGGGCTACAGCAGGAGCCATGTATACGCTTGCAGAGTTCTTTCCTGCCAGTCAAGTGGAAATAGTCGGGATGGTTGCTGGCCCGTTGATTGGAAAAGGTATTGGGTTGGGCATGCAATACCTCAACACGACTTGGCTCGGAACGGAAGTTGCCACGGGGGTAAAATACTTTTCGTCGAAGGCGACGGACTTTTTCGGCAGTGACGTTGCAGGAGAACTCGGAAACGGAATCAAGTTCGGGGAAATCGGGGGGGCGAACAGTGGAACTCTGACAGCCAAGGGGTTCCAAGTCACAGAAAAAGGTTTGACGCGTATTGAAGCACACTTGTCGAGACCGGAACTCGACGGGGCACTGATGGCGCCTGAGAATCAAGTGATGTTAGCCAGGCTACGGTCTGGGATGACGACGGAAGTCGACCAAAACTTTTTTATGCATGAATTGAAGGAGTCCTCTTTCATGACGCAAGGCTTAGATTACAAGGCGGCCCATAAAGCAACCCTTCAATGGCAGGGGATTCCGTACAAGAGAGGATTTGAAGCCAAGGTTTATCACCCGGATGCGATGAAAGCCGCAGGTCTGGATACTTGGTCTGACGAGGCACTGAAGGCGGCGGGCTTGAAATGACCATCACTCTGGCAGAATGGAAAGACTCGCTCCTAGATGTCGGAGCCATAGGTTTCCCCAAAGAAATCGAGGTCAATGGAGCTTTTACTTCCTTGATCGGGTCGCGACCTGCATATGCCAAGGCCACCATTAGGCTTGAGCCTGCGGAAGAATTCCAAGCGGATACCACAGCACTAGGGAGCGATCAGCTCGTGCAGGGGTACGCGCGATCCGTGATCTTCGGGGTGCTGGACGTGCTCATGACTACCCACTCTTATGCCATGTCCAAGGTAAAGATTGCTGTAATCGATATCGATCATGACGAAGTAGAGTCCACGCTCCGCGCGTTTCGTCTTGCTGGCCGAGAGGCGGCCCGTAAAGTATTTGAATTACGGTGACAGAATTACGAATTACGGTGACAGTTTACTAAATTACCGAATTAGTCCATGCGAATTACGGTGACAGTTTACTAAATTACCGAATTAGTCCATGGTTGCGGCATGGCTCGCCTACCAAGACTTGTTGTTCCCGGTTACCCTCACCACGTGACGCAGCGAGGTAACCGAAGAAGTTGCGTCTTCTTTGAGGAACAATTAAAAGGGGCCGTGCTCGAATTTACCTTGGTCTAGAAAAAAAACCCCCCGCCAACCGCTTGTAGTCGCGGCAGTCGGGGGTTTCTCTTTTAGCGGCTGGGGCTGGCTCTTACTTCACCGCCTCAATAATTTCGATTTCCCGTTTGAGCAGATCGTTGACCAGATCGGACAAGTCGATGCCCTTGGCGTCGGCCTTGGCGGTGAGATAGTCCTGCACCTTCTCATCGAGATAGACCGGTAGCCTAAAAACCGCGTCGGGCTTATAGAACTTGCCGCGCGTGCCCTTGCTGAAATCGTAATGATCCTTCATCGCTGTCACCCTTTGCCGCTAACGCGGCGCCTGTTCGTAATCGCGGACCTCCGCCGGATCGGCGCGGCGCGCCGAAATGATGCGGATATGCGTTTCCGTGCCGCCGACTTCCTCGGTGGCATGGACCACCACCAGCACCTGCCCGTTCCGAGCACGCCCCAGCGTCACCCAGCGGTCCTCGTCGTCGCTGTGCTCCTCGTCGAAGATCGTCAGCGCCAGCGCATCCCGAAACACCGACGTGGCCAAGCGGAACGATACCCCATGCTTGGCCAGATTGCTCCGCGCCTTGTTCGCGTCCCAATCGAAATCGAAGAACGTCACCGGCTGCTGCCCGTCTGCGCCTTGCGCTTGAGTTGCCCGCGCTCGATGAAAGCATCAAGTCCCTGCGCCACGAAACGCTGCTGCGTTTTGAGTAGCCGCGCGATGGCCTCGATCTGCTGCTGCCAGCGCGGCGCGGCGGTTGCTGCTCTACTTCGCCGAACAACTCCTCCAGGGACACGGCAAGTGTATGGGCGACGACCGGCAGTGCCGAGACGGGAATGGCGCCGCCGACCCACTTCGTAGGCCTGGAAGGTCTGCGAGACATTGAGTGCTTCCGCCAGTTGGACCTGCGTGATGTTGCGGTCCTTGCACGGTTGCGCGATGCGTGCCCCGAATTCGACGAAGAACTCGCGCTCCTGATTGCCGATGGTCATGGTGTTTGCCGTCGAGTGGTGCGTAAAGACAGCCATATACCGCCGTTTTTTACGTGATCCGATTTGAAGTACCACTAAGCGGAGCATACTACGAAACGAAATATTTTTATCCGCCCCCCCTTGACGGCTTTTTACCAGGAACCCGACTTATGCCCCGCCTCCCCGAAGCAGACATCGAGCGGCTAAAGGCAGAAGTGTCGGCGCAGCGGCTGGTCGAATCGACGGGGATCGAACTGAAGAAAGCCGGCAAGGACTGACTGGGCCGCTGTCCCTTCCACGAGGACCGGGAGGCCTCGCTGGTGGTGGCCCCGGCGAAGAACTTCTGGCACGGCTTCGGCGGCGGCCCCATCGACTGAGTCATGAAAGCCCGTGGCGTCAGTTTCCGCCACGCCGTCGAACGCCTGAAGGCCACCCCTTCTTTAGCCGCGAATGTTGGTAATGGCGCCACCGGTAACACTCGATGCCGATGAGCCGCATCTGCTCAACGACACCATCGCCTACCACCACGAGCATCTTAAGCAATCCCGGACGCCCGGCCTGCCTGGCCGCGCGGGAACTCGAGCACGCCGAATTAACTGATCGACACCTTCAAGCACGGCCTCGCCGATAGAACCCTCGGCCTACGCCTGCCCGAGAAGAACAGCCAAGGCGGCGCCGGCGAACTGGCGCGCAGTATCGCGGTCAATGGCGGCACCACCGTCAATACCTACGTCGCCTACGAGTACTGGGACGACGCCAAGGAAAAAGCCGTCACCAGCCAGGCCTACAACCCGGCGCTGGCCGGCAACAACGCCTACTGGAAGCCGGGCTACGCCTACCACGCCTACGACGTCAACGGTCACCTGCGCACCGCCCAGGACGCCGGCGCCGACGGGGCGCTCAATACCGCCGACGACCGCGTCTTCCGGTACACCACCGATGCCCAGGGGCTGATCCTGGTGCGCGACGAAATCGCCGGCGGCACGGTCAATCGCATCCAGCGCTACTACTACGCCAACGGGGTGCGCGTCGGCGATGTCGGCAACGACGGTCCGTCGCGCACCGACTACGCCCAGGCGATCGCCGCGCGCGGTGTCGATCACAAGAATTACAAGAACTGGCAGCCGGTGGCGAGCGCGGATTTCGATCAGAACCACGAACCGGTGAGTCCGACCTATCCGGGCGCCACGTCCACCAGTCATACCGTGCGGAACGGCGACACCTTGCAGAGCATCGCCCGCAGCGTCTGGGGCGACGCCGCGATGTGGTATCTGATCGCCGACGCCAACGGCCTGACCGGCGGCGAAGCCTTGAAAGCCGGACAGATCCTGACCTTGCCCAACAAGGTCACCAACATCCATGACAACGCCGGCACGTTCCGGCCCTATCGCCCGGGCGAGGCCATCGGCGACACCAGCCCGACGCTGCCCACCGCGCCGCCGGCGCCCAAGAAAAAGGGCGGCGGCTGCGGCGGGGCGAAGATCATCGTGGCCATCGTGGCCGTGGTGGCCACGGTGTTTACCGCCGGGACGGCGGCACCATTCCTTTCGACTGCCGCCGCTGCCGCCGCGGGAGGAACAGGAGTGATGACCCTTGGTGCAGGAGCACTCCTAGGAACCTATGGTATCGGGACGGCGATAGCCGTCGGCGCCATCGGCGGTGCCGTCGGCAGTATCGTCGGTCAAGGCTTGTCGATGGCGGCGGGTTTGCAGGACAAGTTCAGTTGGAGTGCGGTGGCGACGTCGGCGCTGACGACGGCGGCTGGGTCGGGTATCGGGGCCTGGGCGTCCGGGGCCAGCATGGTGGCCGGGCCGGCTGCGGGGGTGGCCGGTTGGGGTAGCAACCCGCTCGGCGCGATCGGTGTCGCCGTCGCCAGCAACGTCGCCAGCCAGGGCATCAACATGGTCATGGGCCAGCAAAAGCAGTTCAGCTGGACTAGCCTTGCCGTCAGCGCGATCAGCGCGCCGATCGCGCAGGCGGTCGGCGGCGAGCTGACCGGCGAGGGCGGGGTCTTCGCCAAGTCGGATCCAGCGGTCCAGTCCCTGGTGAAAAGCACCACTTCCGCCCTGGTCTCCGCCGTCACCCACCTCGCCATTCAGGGCGGAAAGTTGCAGTGGGAGGCGATCGCCGCCGATGCGCTTTCCAGCACTATTCGCGAAATGTATGCGCCGCAGCGCAACGAGTTCGGCCGCACCACGGCACAGCAGGCCGACTTTGACGAGGCGCTGCGCGATAAGGCCAATGCCGATACGCTTAATTGGTCTCCGGCGGACACAAATGCGGCGAATACCAAAGATTCCGCCCAAAATCTCTCGTCTGGAGCGCAAGAGATTTTTGATGGGTTGGTTAATGCGTTCGGGTCTATCCAGCAACAGAAACCTGAGCTTTCTCAGAGGCTGCGATACGAGCAGACGGCTGACTTGGACAATCGGTTTGGGGTGACTGTGACCGATTACCCTGGGCAAATCCGGATACCGCTTGATGGCAAGATGCCTGCTGGAAGATCAGATGTGATGGAAGTTGAACGTACAGTAGTTGATGACCCCTCTATTGTGGAAATAGTGCTGCCTGGAACCAATACCCCCCAGCCGCAAAACGTCGTCGCCTCCTCATCCGAAACAGAGACATCCTTCGTCGGCAAGTTTGGCAACGGTCTGCGATTGCCGTCGTTGGGTGTTCAGGAAGCTTCTGCTGCAGGCGGTGGCACCCTAGGCAGCTTGGCGCGAAATGTTGTAGGTGGCGTGTTTGATACGCTGTACGGATTGAGCTTTGGTACGGCTGAAAATGCATTCGATCTAACCAAGGCTGCTGGCTCGGTCGCTTGGAACGAGTTGGGTTTGCGATCCGCTTGGAACGGCGTTACCGGCCAAAACCGTGGCGAGTGGTACCCGGAGCTTTCCGGGCCGGTTGCCGAGAGCTATGCAGCGGGTGTCTCTCAAGGAAAGTTGATCCTTCAGGCTACGCCGGGGCTGAATCTATTGCCTCTCGGCTATGATGTCGCAACGGCGATTGGTAATGAAAATTGGAATGGTGTTGCCCGCCTGGGGGGCGGTCTTGCCACCGGGGCGGCCATTGGCGCAGGGCTACAGCGGTACGGAAATTACAGCATCGTATGGTCCGACGGGCTTGAGGGGGCGCTTGGCAATGGGGTTCGTGTGGGGGAGAATGTTGCAAACAAGACAGTCACCACCGTTAAACCCGGCGAATTCTCGATCGTAGATTGGACGGGATACCCAGCCGGCGTGCCTAGACCTCAAGGCCCATTCCGATTGATCGAAGGATCTGAGTACGAAGCTGCACGCGATGCTGCTAACGCGGCGAACAGTGCGATTCGTAGGGAGCAGGGGCTTGTTGGAAAGCCGGTTGATGTCCACGAAATCAAACCGGTTAAATTCGATGGTAGCCCAACGGATCCGGCCAACAAGGTCGTGTTACCGCGCGATATTCATCGACAGCAAGTCACTCCATGGTGGAATCGACTCCAGCGAGACATCAGCAACCAATAAAGATTGAGGCGGTGCCAAAGCATGAAGACAGAAGAGATACTGAAAGACTGGCAGTTGAATCCGGGGGCATCTGTAGATGCCATCCGTGATGCTGTTTCATTACTTGGCTGCTCGCTGCCTCCGGATTACGTGCAATTTCTTCACGACCATGATGGTGGAGAGGGATTCATTGGCGACAACTACCTGATTCTCTGGAAAGCCGAGGAACTGAGTATCTTCAATCGTGAATATGAGGTCGAGCAGTATGCTCCAGGGCTTCTTCTGTTCGGGTCTGATGGGGGCGGCGAAGGCTATGGCTTTGATACGCGCGATGCGGCGATGCCAGTAGTTCGGGTTCCATTCATAGGCATGGAATTGCGCTATGCGCGGGCTGTGGCGGGTGGCTTCACCGACTTCTTGAACCAGTTGGCGAAATGATGATGACGAACGATCAACAAAAACGGTCTCGGCCTCTTGGGATGGAATTGTTTGAGATTACGCCCGTCATTCTTGGTGGAGACCCGGTTGATCCGAAAAACAAGACTTGGTTGACGCGGCAGCAGCACTTCGAGGCTGTGCGTTATTGGAATCGTGTGATCCATGAGTTACGTGAACGTAAGAACGGCTGATTGATGAGGAAGACCTCCCCCATACCCGCCTTGCGCGGATAGCCGCTAAAGAGAAGGGCCGCGATTGCGGCCCTTCGTTCATCTGGTGGCGTGTGCCTGTCGCTTCGTGGCGGCCTTCTTCGCTGGCGCTGCGGAATTACGGTGACAGTTTACTAAATTACCGAATTAGTCCATGGTTGCGGCATGGCTCGCCTACCAAGACTTGTTGTTCCCGGTTACCCTCACCACGTGACGCAGCGAGGTAACCGAAGAAGTTGCGTCTTCTTTGAGGAAGGCGACTACGCGCTGTACATCGA
>Ga0209608_1000447_pt1 | contig 41741 bp, 38 predicted proteins | sample AD_UKC130_MetaG_FD_184428 | JGI IMG/M metagenome (GOLD analysis project Ga0209608, IMG submission 184428) | Active sludge microbial communities of municipal wastewater-treating anaerobic digesters from Canada - AD_UKC130_MetaG (SPAdes) (version 2) | ecosystem: Engineered > Bioreactor > Anaerobic...
AGAAAAGTTTAGTAAGTTTGTAGCCTACCTACGAGGGATTGAAACCTAACTAAGTCTTGGGGAAAAGAATCTCTGAATGTAGTTTGTAGCCTACCTACGAGGGATTGAAACTCTCCTTCTGAGAAAGAGATTGTGTTTTGATAGATAAGTTTGTAGCCTACCTACGAGGGATTGAAACCGCTTGACCCGGTTGCCCCAGCCGGGGGGGGGTGCGAGTTTGTAGCCTACCTACGAGGGATTGAAACTATAACACTGTTATACTGTTACGCTTAAACAAAGTTCGTTTGTAGCCTACCTACGAGGGATTGAAACGAACCAGCTTGATCCTGACAAGGAACAGCGGCTATGTTTGTAGCCTACCTACGAGGGATTGAAACTTTGCTCTTTTACAAGCTTAACGAGGGAATTGCTGTCGTTTGTAGCCTACCTACGAGGGATTGAAACGGGGGGGTGCGAGCATATGTCGGAGCGTAAGCGGAGGTTTGTAGCCTACCTACGAGGGATTGAAACGTAAGTTGGATTACATTTTGTAAAAGAAAAAAAAATAAGTTTGTAGCCTACCTACGAGGGATTGAAACTTTCCCTGCGACACCCCCGAAGGGGTGTTTCGAATTTGTTTGTAGCCTACCTACGAGGGATTGAAACTCCTTCCAAAGTTCGTTGCGTTGTCGTAAATGTAGTGTTTGTAGCCTACCTACGAGGGATTGAAACTTTCCCTAATCGAGCATAAAAATTAATCTCATATTCCTGTTTGTAGCCTACCTACGAGGGATTGAAACACGTAAGGGTGATTATGTAAAAGTTGAGTGGAATGGGTTTGTAGCCTACCTACGAGGGATTGAAACTGTAGGGCCTCTTATGAAATGGGGTATCTTTGGTATGTTTGTAGCCTACCTACGAGGGATTGAAACTCATCATAGGGTGGGTTACTCGTCTGCGGGTTCCGAGTTTGTAGCCTACCTACGAGGGATTGAAACTACATAGGATCTAAAATTATGTCCCCATACTCTACAGGGTTTGTAGCCTACCTACGAGGGATTGAAACTCATTTAGAGAAACAATCTTCAGGTTAAAAGGGTTGTTTGTAGCCTACCTACGAGGGATTGAAACTCAGGAGGAGTTTCTTGATTATTGAATCTCTCAATGTTTGTAGCCTACCTACGAGGGATTGAAACATGGTGCAGCTATTCGTGCTGAAGACGTAGATAATAGTTTGTAGCCTACCTACGAGGGATTGAAACTCTCTTCCTTTGTGAATAACTCCACATCTTTCAGGCAGTTTGTAGCCTACCTACGAGGGATTGAAACTTTTTAATAGCTAACGCTAAGCTTTGAATGTGTTTTAAGTTTGTAGCCTACCTACGAGGGATTGAAACAGAGACTGTTTAGCCCTCTCCTGTAAAGAAACTAAGTTTGTAGCCTACCTACGAGGGATTGAAACGTAGGCTTTTGCCCGATGGCATAAAACTCATCATCTACCCAGTTTGTAGCCTACCTACGAGGGATTGAAACCTGTTCATATCAATATCTGCAGTCATTTTCCCTAAAGGTTTGTAGCCTACCTACGAGGGATTGAAACATGGAATGATATATGGAATACCATACAATAGCACTACGTTTGTAGCCTACCTACGAGGGATTGAAACTTCTATCCGTTTCCTGTTTATCTGTTTCCCAATCAAGTTTGTAGCCTACCTACGAGGGATTGAAACTTCAATTCACCTCCTTACCATAGCTTAAAGCCATATTTTGGTTTGTAGCCTACCTACGAGGGATTGAAACATCTCTTCTACGGATTGTGATTGCGTCGCTTCCCATGTTTGTAGCCTACCTACGAGGGATTGAAACTTTGGAGGTGAAATATGTTTAGAAATCCATTCTTTGAAGAGTTTGTAGCCTACCTACGAGGGATTGAAACGAATCTCTTTCAAGTTCATCATACTTCTTTTTTAATCGTTTGTAGCCTACCTACGAGGGATTGAAACCTGAAACACTTTACCTTTACCGATACGTCCCTACTAGTTTGTAGCCTACCTACGAGGGATTGAAACTTCTTACCTTTTCTTCCAAAGAAGAGAGGGAAGAATGTTTGTAGCCTACCTACGAGGGATTGAAACGCCAATCTTTTGCCCTCGGGAAGAATAGTTTAAATACCGTTTGTAGCCTACCTACGAGGGATTGAAACAGACATGCCTGCGGCAGGCTGAAAAGATAAAAGATGAAGTACGAAAAGCAAATACTACTGAGACTTTAAATACTTTGGACCCCTGATAGGGGCATTTAAGGGTGATGGATAAGAGAGTCGTTGCGAACCTCGCTTTATCGTCTGGCGTGGTAATCTCACACTCTGGAAAAGCGAGATCGCCACGGGATACAAGCAAACGACCCTCGCGATGACAAGAAAGGAAGGCTTCCTCTTCTCTGATTTAGATTCCTGATAGGGACATTCAGGAATGACCCCCTCCGTCATTCCCGAAATCTTCAATCGGGAATCCAAGTTTTTGCTTCTTCTTTTGATTTTTTCGGAGGTTATGAGGAGGCTTTACCCCCTCAGTCGATAGAAACGCTCAGGGGTGACAAACAAGGCGATAAAGCCATTCCGAGGCAATGAAAAGGATAATATAAATATTCAATGGTGACGGCACAGAGGGAGATTTTATTTCCACCCTCACTTTCACTCTCACGTTTCTCGCAGTAATGGAAAAGACCTCGCAAAGATAAAAGTGGTAAAATAGGAGAAGGGGAGGTGCTAAAATGTCTTTAGATGATGCAATGAGAAAAGCCAGTCTTGTGGAATCACTAAGGAAGTATGCAGAAAACTCTCCCGGGATAGTGGGCAGATATGCGAGCGAAGTATATGCAGAGATTGGGGAAGCATTAGAAAATACCATTAACTCACAATTCAATATTCTTTCTCATGAGATAAAGGCACTGAGAGAAGAATTAGTTCCCGCAATAAAAGAGGCAGTTAAAGAGGGGATAAAAGAAGGTATAAAGGTTTACCAGGAGTCTCAAAACCCAGATAACAAAAAATAGGTTTAGACATCGCTTAGTAAGCCTGAGCAATGATTATTAGGTAAAACTTATTACTTTTACGTTAAAAAACAAGTTATAATCCCAATGCAATCAAGCTACAACTATAAAAACACCCCATAGCCCAGAGAAGTTTTAGCCCCAACTCCATAATTCTCCAGTGCGTCTTTTAGTAAAGTTTTAGCTTCCTGTAGCAAAGTTTGGTTACGTGAGGCAAGTCGGAAATAAAAATCCGTATTCTCGACAGTAAGAAACTTTATTGGCTTGGGCTGTTGCCAGTCTGTGGGAGCCTGACTACCACTATAATATTCCGGATAATGCGGATTCATTATATCAATTTTTAAATTTATATTTCCATCTGGATAGGCATCAAAAAAAATAACGTTACCTTTTTGTTGTTGGGTGCCAAAAATATCCTGGAATAAACTTATTAATTCCTTCTGCTCCTTTATGAGCTCCAATAGTAAATCATCTGGTTTCAAGTTATCGACTCTGAACTTCCTTTCCAAATCTTTAATAGACAATTTATCATCTCTTTTATCTTCATTTTCATTTTTCAAGTCAGCTTCGCTGAGAATCTTCTCAAAACATTTTATTTGCTCAATTGGTAAACGCAGTTTCTCGAAGTTACTTAAAATGAACCAGTGTCTTGTTGCTCCCTTTATAGCACTTCCAGGTATATAAGGAATCCCATAGTTGTGATGCAAAGTCATCGATGTTTCCTGGGGGTGAGATGAACCGAGACCGACTATTAATCTCCACGAGGTTCTTTTTGTAAAGCCGCTATCTACAACCCAACCACTATCACTAAGTTTCTCCTGCCACTCTTGCTGCCTCTTTAAAATAGATTTTAGAAAATTTCCAGCATTGGATTCTTTGATCTTTTTGATTTCTCCCACTACAAATTCAAGATATTTATGCTTATTTTCAGGGTCATCCCTTCCGCTACTGCTTTCGTTGGACACAGCGTAAGGAATCAACTTACCGAAAGCAAGTGCAGGATTTATAACGGTTTGTTGGGTACTTTCATAAAACCAGTCTCTTACCTCTTTTTTCCCTCTCCGTTCTTCATATTTGTCTTTCTTTCTAATCACATTTCGTAGAATATTAGCTGTATCGCTCGGATTATAGAACTTGCAGCCCCTTCCCGGTCTTGTCGTTTCTGCATTTTTATTATTTATCCGCATCTTCTCACTCTTCCCCTTCTTCAATCAAGCCTTCTGCAAACCTTCTCAGCCAATTCAAAAAGGCAAGAATCTCTTCCTCGACATATCGATATTGGTAAGAGTTCAAGGAAACTACCCACCCGGTTAAATCCTCGCCACTCGGCTTTTGTATTCCTGAAACACAAGGACTTTCCATATAACTGCTTATTTGTCTGTAAATTAAATCGTAAGCGTCTTCCTTTTCTTTATTTGATTTCTTCTTCGAACACACAAAAGCCATTGCCTGTCCCAAGCCATTAGTAAAAATCATCTGGGGAATTTTCCTTGCATAAGACCTATAATCTTTTTTAAGCTTATCATTTTTTTCACATGCTTCTAATGCACAGTTATAGGCAAACTCCGCCCTTCCTCCTTCGAGTTTACTCATGATTGTTTTCTTTTCAGCCACGCCAATTCCCTCCTACATCATATTTATTCTTACAATACCCTTACCTATGGTCTGGTTCCCACCGATATGAAGGACTTCAGGAACCCCCTGTTTGAAAAACCCAATTACGTTTTCCGCCTCTCCCTTGGGCGTATCGCTCTTTAAAATTCCTTTTTTGCTATCTTCAGCTCTTAAATGCGTCGCCATAGCTATGGAGTATAATATTGTATCCTGTGGCAGATATTCTTCCGTCCAGAGGGCACCACTTTCAACTGTTCCGGTTTCGCTATTTATCTTGGTTCTTGCTACAACTTCAGTCGAAGTAGTCACAAAACTCTTAAAATCATCGTCTTTAAGAATCACTATGTCTTTCTTAAATTTTTCCCTCCAAAAGTCATATATGGGGTCAACAGGGAAAATAATATCAGCAAGACTCCTTGCAACTTCATCTACATCTTTGTTCCTGGTAACTTCAAAAGTAAATTCCTCTAAAACAATTCTATTGTCCACAACTATGAGCTGCGTTTCGGTAGAAATGGTATTTTCAAGGTTATCTATATTTGCAGTCCAGCTAAAATCTCTCCCCTCTACCCTCCTTATATCTTCCATAAATCTCGCAAGAACAAGTGGACAGGTCACCCAAGCAAATACTCCCTTTAGTGACTTAACAGGAAAGAAGAAAACTCTCGCGTCTGTAAAGGCGATGGAGCCTGCATGCTCGTCCCCGGTTTTTTCTGGACCAAAAACCAAGTTAATATATGCTCTATCGCTGAATTTAATTTTTTGGCCCTGGATTTCTACTTGTTTAGACGAATTTGCAAAAGCCTCTCTAACACACCCCTTGATTCCCGAACCTTCAATTTTGGGAAAGCCTGTATGCCTTTCCCTCTGTATCGGAAGATCCACAATGCCCACTTCACTTCCGCTCCCGGCATGTATGGGGGCTTCTGCAACAAGAAAAAAAGGTTGAAAAGCTTTATACATTTACAAAACCTCCTTTGAGATTATTTCCAGTTCAAATTCTTGCAACTCTATATCTTCACTAAATGAAACGCTATTAAGATATCTTTCATACTCTTTGTGGTTATCAAAAACATTGTAAATATAAACCTGTCCTTCTTTAACAAAATAAAAGATCCTGACAGGATTGTCACCATCATCGTATACCTGGTGCCCATTTTTATATTCAGTTTTGTTATTCCTAATCTCCTCCCTCCAAAACTTTTTTGATATTACTTCTTGTATCCACTGGGAATTATTAATTTTTTGTTTTGATTGAGAATTGGTATAAAATTCAAACAACTTATTCTTACAAGTTTCCCATAGAATTTTTCCCAGTGGATTTAATTCAGCTATTGGACTATTGTTAACGTAATCTTCCCAAACCATGACTCCATATTTTCTATAAAAATCACTGTATATTAATTCGTTGTAATCCTTTTCGTTGTCTATTCCTTTTTGCAGTTTAGCTATAATATCCTTATTATTACGTAAGTCTTCACAATTTATTACTTCCGTGGAAAGCGGAAGACTGGGTATTTTTATCAAGGCATCTTGGTCTTCAAAAATATAATATATCGGACATCCATTAAGCTGAGCTAAGATAGTAAGGTAGGGAATAGTCGCTTTATAACCACCGGTAATATTTATGACTGTGTTATCCCAATACCCATTAGTAATTTTAAAGGTTTTTTCAATTAGATTCCGCATCCCATTCATAAATTTTTTGCTATCTTTTACTTGTAAATCTCCAATTATATCCAGGGTTATTCTGCCATCTTCGAACTCCGATAACTTCTTCAGCCCTTCTTCCAAAATTTCTCCTGCCAGCCTTCCTAAAATCGTATCCGAAGAAAAAAGATAAACTTCAAAATCATCCTGCAAATTTTCCTTCAATTTTATGAGGCTCTTTATTTCAGCTGAAGCATTTTTTACATCAGTTTCTTTAAGCCAGAAGCTTATCTTTTTTTTAATACCTTCTATTTTTCCTAATTCATTGCTGTAATCCTTACTTTGCCTGTCTTTCAAAGCCTCAAAATGGTTTTTGAAAGTCTTATCACTACTATACTCAAAGTAATTATCAAAAATAGAAGTACCTACCATTGTTATAATCTTCTTCATAATTTAACCTCTCCCAAAATAGCCAATCCAAAGCCTTCTTCAGGTAAAACATCAGAGATGTTTTTAAAATGAAAAGATTCTCTTATTTTTTCTGTGTAATCTTCATTCTCTAATCTAAAATAATAAACCGAGCCAGCCGGCACTGCTTTTCTCATGGGTTTGGGTTTATTTTTTGCCATATCCCATCCTCCAATTGAAACCGACCTTCCTATAGCACAAGCAACAAGCTTTAGCTTTATCCCCTCAAACTCACCTTCAAAAGTTTCCTTATTTATCCATTTCGGTAACCAGCCATTTTCAAAAATAGCTGGAGTTGCTAAATAGAGCTTGAAAAGCCCGTTTGAGAAAGTAAGCTTAATATTCATTAACTCCTCAATTGGGTTGCCATTTATCCTCTCAAACTCAGCGGCTTTTGACTCTCCACCAAGCTGTATAACTCCTCTGCTCGGCAAGCCATCAACTCCCCCTACATTAATTAGAAGGCTTACGTCTTTTTGAAGTCTTACCAAAGGTATCCTGTAAAGATAATTTTCCTTCGATGTTCCTGTTGCTACATCACGAGCAATACCAACTTTCTGTTCCTGAGCATAAATTTCTCTGTTAACTTCATCACCAGATGTTTTCTTGCTTCTTCCCAGAAATCCATACTCATCTTGTTTATTTTCTAAGTAACTCATAAATTCAACCAAATCAATAACGCCCTCGGCTTCTTCTGCAGCATTTTCCTCAGGCCAAATTAATATATTTTCAGGCCCATAATCAGAAACAAACAAGTCCGGCTTTTCGAGTAATTTCAAAGGTTGCAAGTTTTCCTCATCACTTACATAAACTATGTCAAGGGGTGGTTTTAGAAAAACATCGTCTTTTTTATACAAAAAAGGTCCTTTTAGTACTAAGCTTCCTTTCTCGCTTGGTGTCCCGATAATTTCTTTAAATTTTCCTTTTTTAAATTCCTCAATCGTACCCATGTGAAAGATTAAAAAACTCCTTATTGCTCCGTATAATGTCGATGGAAATGGTGGAAACACTGCATCTACCCACGTATCAACTCCCCCGCTAAAAGGCCTACCCGTTCTAAAAAACAAAGTATCAAACGGTGTTATCTTTATAAACATCGTTAATCCTCCGCCTTTACTGTAAAAGTCGCTATTTCAAGCAAATTTAAAAATCTGTCCAAAAAAGCTCCCGTTTCAAAAAAAAGCAAGCTTAAATTCTCAGATACACTTTTTACCATCTCTTTTTTTGCATATTTTTCTCCATGACAGGCTCTCATAATAGTTCTTTTTAATTCGGCTTCGAAGATGGCTCCAGAAACCTGTAGGTATCCATCTTCTCCTTTAACTCGCTCAAACTCTTCAGTCAATCTATAAATAAACCTCTTAGAAATCCAGGGTTTATCCTCTTTTTCTTCAAGTTTATCAGCAAAATCTACGAGCGTTTCTAAAACATCTATATCATCATATTTCCATTTACACAAAGCTTCTTTTACCTGTCCAGAGTGCTTCATTAAAGCAATGCCAAAGGCATCTTTCTTCTCATCAATGTTTTTAGCTTTTTTCTCCATTTCTCTTGCTTTGTCAAGAACAAGCTTTAAAGGAGTTTTATAATGAGCGATTACCGCTCCACAAGATGCCGTTGCATTCTTTCCCATCGTAAGGTAATAAACACCATCTTTTTCAATGAATCCAGATTCATTTTCCCAACAAACTTTTGTTACTCCATTCTCTATTTTTATGTGACCTGAAAAGGCTGCTCTCAACTTTCTCATCACTTCAAATAAATCCTTCAAGTTAACGAAAGCTAAAACATCATCACCACCTGCATATACAAGTTTTCCCAGATGTTCTTCCTCAACAATTGTTCTCACAAACTCTATAGTGTAGTTTCTCAATGCTGTTGAAATTGAAGCATGAATAGCAGGGGTAAGAGGCTTTTTGGGCGTTATTTCTTTTAACTTTGCTTTAAAGTCATCAGGCAGGCTTTGCCACACACTCGAATTGTAAGCATTTTCAATGTCAGGAAGATTCCAGCCGCTCAACCATTTCCCCATAGAATCGGCATCAAATATAATGACCGCATAATAGGGGTTGGGAGCTCCAACTTTATTTATAAGACTCCGAAGCTTTTCCTTTAATTCATTGATTTGCCCCTCCTTAAGATTTATTCCAAGCTGTTTTTTAAATTGTTGTGAAGATAGGTTTTCATCAAAAAACCATTCTCCTTCGAGATTTTCAAAATCGGTATGCTTGTTCATTATTTTGGGTAATGGCATCGTAGTGATTTCCCTCACTCTTGCTTCACCAACCACTGTTATAAATGTTTCAATGTACGCTTTTAAATCGTCCCCTGCTTTTTCCAAACACATCAGTTTAAAATCACTTGTAGCTATTTCAGCTGTTGAAGGAAATGAGTAATTCTGAAAAGGGTTATTAGAAGTATTTTTAAATTTTTCCTTTAAATAATGATCACCCAGAGCTCTTTTCACAAAACAAATAGTACACAATACTTCACTATCCCCAATGTATCTTCCGACCTTTAGATCTCCAACCCCTGCTTTTATCCAGCCCTCCCTCTCACCACACAGATGACATTTTTTATCATATTCTTCTGCATATTCAAAACCCCTCAGGTTTTTTCTCGCACCCATTGATTTTTCAAGCGATGAATAAACAATTTGATATAAAAGGCCTATGTTTGGTGGATGTTCTCCATTTTGAGCAGCAAACTCCCAGATGTTTTTATATTTTTCAGTTGACTCAAAAAACCCGGCTAAGTCTTCTATTTTTATATCTCTGTCAACAATCTTTAGCGGTAGGGCAACCCAGTAAATTTCGGGGAACTGTTCAATATGCCTTTTCACTCTTTCATCGTTTAGAAAATTTATATTATGGCTCTGCAATGTGCTAAAAACAATTTGTCTCCATTCGTTCCTAACCCTTTCTGCAATTTCTTCGCCTAACTTTTGAAGCTCCTTTTTATCGCTTTGAGGCACAAAAGACACAAACCTGTTAGGAATAGTTGGCAGATCTACGTATTTAGATTGAGAATTCGTGACTTCTATTTTTTTTCTGGTTTCCAACCACCAATCTACCAGAGGTTGTTTATAAAGGTCTGGGTAAATAATATTCGTAGGTCCATAATCCTCTATTATTTTCTCCATCGCCACAAAAGTGAGATAAGACAAAAGAAAGCTACTCATAAACAAATCTTGAGTCTTACGTGTCTGACTTATAAATGTTTGAACAGGGCCAATGGAAAGTAGAAATAGCGAGTTATTTTGCAATAAGCTTTTATTTTCATCGTCCCATAGTGCATTGACTGCTGATGTGATTTTCGAATGTTCCCATATGGAATGGTCGGGAATCCTTGTGTCAGCAGGAAATAATGGAATGTATTTTTTCCATTCTCTGCCATTTGACCCTTCGATTAAGTTTTCCTGGTAATTACGCCATATATACAGAAATTTTCTATCATATTCTTCTTGTAAGAGCACATCCCCCATTCTCTTGGTTATCTGATTGACAACATCGAAGACCTCTTTTTTGAAACGGAGGAAATTATTTTCAATTCGGCTTTCTGAAAAGGGATGTCTTATTTCGTCAAAATCTTGTACAATGCCCTCAGGAATCAGGCTTCTTTCCATGCAAGAAGATATCCAATCTGAGCCCTTAATATCTTCCCACGTGACGCCTAATGCCTGCGCATATTCCTCTGCTCTTCTTTTATGTCCTCGAATGTCAAAAGGTTTATCTATAGGATCATGGAGAATTTCTTTAAGTTTTTCCGAAAAGTCTAATTTGGTATTCATAAATTCACCTCCACCGCCTTGCCTTTAAGGCTCCCCAGAAAATCATCTATTAATTGCTGGCTAACACGTTGGGGCGAACCAACCAAACTCCAACCCCCATCTTTCTTTTCTTTCCCAATCTGGGGAAGATCACAATTTAGCTTGAACAATATCGGAAAATAAAGATTACCCGATTTTATAACTTTAAATATTAAAGGAGATGCCAGTCTTTCAGATAAACGTTTATCGCTTCCATAAGGTACCATTCTGACTCGAAAACTACTATGCATAACAGGCATTCCAAAAGCAGCTGTTTCGTATAATTTTGACTTATTCTGAAATCTAAATTCTTTAAAGCTCTTACCCAAAAAATTTAAAGCTTTTGTCCATGAGTTTTCAGGATTAAAAACCAACAATTTTCCCCCTCTTATTACTGAATATTTTCTTGTGTTGCCGGGTTCAAGTAAAGATTTTATATTGTTCCAGTTTTTCTCTATCCACGTTTTTAATTCGTTCTTACTTTGCACGTCACATTTGAAATCAACTTCAAGCGTATTTTCAGCTTGAATATTATTAATTGCTAAATTTCCCCCACCTCGCCTTGCCCTTGTGCCAAATCCTCCTAAATAAACCGCTAACCACAGTGAAGCCAGAGCTTCTTTTAGTTCTTGCTCGTGGAAGCTCGAGAGCAAAATATCAAATTTAAATCCCTCCTTTATATATTTTCGTCCCTTGCTAAGAGTTGTTGAATACAGCAAATAACTGATGCCAGGATAATCCCTTATTAATGTACGCTTTTCCCCATCGGAACTCCACTTTAATTCATAGTCACTTTTTAAATTTGTACCAATAAAATTTATAAATTTATCGCGATCATATAAAATTCTTAAGCTTATCTTGCTTTTGCCCTCTGTCTCTCCAGCTCCACCGAAGATTTTCGCTTCTTTTTTTCTCAATTGCTCGATATCGTCCTCAGCTTTAGCTGCTCTCCACCAAAAACGCATCATGCCTTTGAATTCTGTGGGTCTCAGCTCCGGGCTGTTACCATCCGCTCCCGCCATAAACATAGGTGTAACAATCTCGCATTCAAGCTTAACATTCATAAAAATTTCCTCCTAATATTTGTAAACTCATAAATGATCAGGGTTAGCCACGAATTCCCTCGTAATATTACCCTTTTTTGTTATCAATCTCTATTCTGCACTATAGTATGCATCGTTGTACGATAATCTCCATTATTAAGAAGTTGCGAAATCTCATTTTATTTAACTTTGAAGAAACTCGAAAAGAGAACTTTCCTTTGACTGAAGCGGTTCTTTTATTACCTGAGCAGCCCGCCATCGGGATAGAAGGCTATGCCCCAACCATCAGGGTTTCACTCTCCTCTCTCTAAAACCCCGGAAGGAAAGTTTCGGGTAAACCGGTAAATTGAAAGATATTCCCAGAAGTTCACATATTTACGCTACCTCCTTTCTTTACTGAGCCGGCATCTGAATCCGGGCATAGTTCAAACATCAGCCAGGCTTTTTATAAACTCTCAGAGCTCTACAGGTTTCCCTCCTTCTAAAAATGATTTAATAATGACCCTTACCTTTGCACTGCTGGCAAACCCCGGTACCAAAACACCACATACAAGGCTGGTCGCTCGGCTTCCCATATCCAGGGTAAGCATGTTTTCCCGAACCACTACAGTATTTGCAACGGCCAGTGCCTTTGCACTGAGGACAAACTCTATCTTTAGCTCTTGTTTCGTTATCCATCATTCCACTCCCCCAAAATTAATTTCAATGATGAAAGATTTTTTTACCTTCTATCTCATCATACTCAGTGATGGTGTCATTTCCTGTCGTTGTGGTAAATTCTTTGCAATTTTTCAATTTCTTCCGCAATTTCTTTCCGCAGATATTGAGGTTCTAAAATTTCGGCATGAGCGCCGTAACCTATCACCCAGCGCTTAATTTCTTCAGGATGGCCATAAATGGTGAAAATAATTCCCCCATCGGGAAGCTCTTCTATTTCCTGGGCAGGATGCCAGATACGCTCTTTTATCCAGGCAGATTGATAACTGTCAAAACGAATCCGTATTTGAGTAGCTTCCCCCCGATACATCCGAAAAGCACGGTTTAAGTACTCCTGCGGCGAAAAATCTGGAGGTCGTGCAAAGCTTTCTTCCAGTACTTTTACCTCCTGCACCCGGTCCAGAGCAAAGTCACGAATTTCTTCTCGCAAGTGGCAAAAGCCACAAAAATACCACACCCCTTCGAAATTATAAATATGATAGGGGTCTACCTTGCGCTCGGTAACCTGGCGAGAGGAAAAACTATAATAGCTAATTAAAGCTCTCTTCCGGTCAGTTATAGCTCTAAAAAGCTCACCAAAAACCTTGCTTACATCCACCCGCATAGTAAGAGGCACAAGAAAAGGAGAGAGCAACATCTCGAAATCTTCATAGCTTATTTTGAGGCTATCTGGTAGCGCCAGTTTTAGCTTCTCCCCCAGACGATTAAAAGCTTCCTCGAGGGGCGTACCTTTGAACTGTTCGATAACGTCGAGGAAAATCAAAAGAGCCAGTGTCTCTCCTTCGGTAAGGTTAGGAAAGGGCATTGACCAGGATTCCTCAAAATAATAACCTCCACGCCCTCGGTCGTAGACAATTGGGGCATCAAAATCATCTCTTAACATTTCAATATAACGGTTAACAGTGCGTTTACTAACTTCGAGGATCTCTGCAAGCTGGGAAACACCGGGGTAGGTATCTTTTTGGATTTCTTGAACAACGCGGTAAAGCCGGAAAAGTAGTGAACGCCTGGAAAAAGTGCTCCGATAGCGGGTAGGTTTATCCTCTCTGAGAGATTCTGCTTCTCGTATCTTTTCCCCACCTCCTGTATCTTAAACCCGGCCAGTTGTTTATCAGCTAACCCGATGAGCAATATCTTCCTGGAGTTCTTTCCTTTAGCCTAAATATTCTGGCTCAACATGAGCCGGCACTAACTTATTATACCCTAAGAAAAGAGAGACAGTATCTTCATCTCGTGTCCCATCCGTACAGAGATTGCTAATGATGAAAACTCCCCTGTTAATAAAATGAAATTCCCTCACCGCCTCACCCTTTTCTTTGGCGAAGGTGGGGAACTGCCTCCATTGCAAAACCGGCATATTCCAGAGTAGTCGCATTTTGCACAGTGTTCCTTCTTTTGGCTGACCTCAAAATCACCGCTGCGGATTCCAGTCAGGATATCTTTCAGCTTCTCCGCTACCACCTCTACTTTTTCCTCGTCTGCAGGAAACTCCTCCACTGTGGCATTGCCCAGGTCCACAAAAAAAGTTCGAGGTATGTAGCCTTGAGCTAACTTAACAAAAAGGGCATAGAGTCCCAGCTGAAACTCTATCTCTTCGGGAGTTACCACTTCCTGAGAAGTTCGACACATCCACACCGCTGAATCTTCACTATCTTCCAGTATGGCATCAATGCTACCGGCGAGCACCGCATTATCGGTAGGAAGCTCAATCTGGGCCTTCATTTTGTCTATTTTCATTAATTCATCAAGATTATTTTCAACAAACTCCAGTAGGGTTGCACTGGCTTTTTGTTTCATAGCGGAACTCTTTTTCTCCCCGGCAAAAGGTAAAAAGAACTTTTCTGTCATAGCTCGCTCCACTGCCCGGTGAGGTTTTTCCCCTGCCTTTATAAGCTCTACCGACATCCTCAAGCAGTTATAAAGACTCCTTCCATAGTCCAGCTCTTCTGCAAGCCCGGGACGGTATTGCCATAGCTCCCGCAACCGGTAAAAATGAGGACAGCGAAAATAAGCAACGACCTGGGGGAGAGAAAGTGCTTGAAAAACTTCTCCCTCGCTCTTATCTATTTCTCCGAAGGTTATATATGCATCATCTATGTGTACCGGCAGGACTTCACTCAACTCTTCCACAAACACGCTGAGACGGCGAGAAACTATGTTTCCCTTTTTACTCCGGTTGGTTCTAAAATAAGTAACACATAATACGTTTTTTGCCCTGGTCAGTGCTACATAAAATAGTTTTCGCTCTTCTTCTATACTTCCTTCGTAGCGCTTGGCGTCAAAGAGGTTTCTGGGAAGCAGCCAGTCTTTTTCTTTCCCTGCTCTCATGGAGGGAAATCGGGCATTAACCACCGAAGATACAAAAACCACCGGCCACTCCAGCCCCTTGGCCTGGTGCACAGTGCTTATAAATACTGCATCAGCGGTCAGATAATCCTCAATAGAGTGTTCTTCATAAGCTCCGCGAGCATAGGCGTTCATATACCAGCACAAGCCCCTCACTACCTCGTTCCATTCTACTCCTGCTCCTCCCAGCCGGTAGGAAGACTCATAATCAAACAATATGGAGCTAAAACGACCCAGGTTGGCCATCAACACCGCATGCAAGGAGTGAGAAGGATCGAGCTTTAGATAGCCAAGAATTACTAAAAGCCGGTGAAAGACCTGGATTAAATTTTGATATTTTCCCTGTAGCACTTCTTCCCTCCACTCTCTCAGCTCCGAATAAATCTTTTCCCTATCCAGGGCAATGCCAGTAGCTTTAGACCAGAGCGCTACTCCTTTCTGTACCAATAAATCACCCCTTATCTCGCTTTCGCCCGCCTGCCAGAAACCATCCTTTCCCAGCCAGGCAAAGAGACAACCCATAGCTTGAGCTTCTTCTCGGAAAAACAGTCCTACGTTACCTCCCACGAGATACGGTATATCGCGCCTGCGAAGCTCATTTATAAAAGGTACAGAATAGTTAGCCACACTCCGCAGAAGAATGGCACAGTCTTTGAAACGGCATTTTCCGCTTCGAACGGCGGAGGCAATTTCCTTCACTACCCATCTGGCCTCCTCTTCCGGATCCGGAAGAGATACCAATCCTACAAAACCCTGGTCTTTCCTTTTAGCAGATATAGGCCCATAGCCTTTTTTGAAGGTATTCTCAAAGTAATTAGCAGCTCTAACGATGGGAGGTACGCTTCTGCGATTCTCCATCAGATAAAAGGTCTGCACCCCAGGAATTCTTCAAAGAACCGCTCGTCTGACCCCCGCCATTGATATATGCTCTGCCGCGGGTCACCAACTACAAACACACTTGCTTCTCGCCCCAGGAGCCTGATAAGCTCCTCTTGAGCCCGGTTGATATCCTGATATTCATCCACCATCAAATACTGGATGTAGCTTACACGATTACTTTCTTTTTTAAGATTCTGAATTGCCAGGTCTATCATTCTTCCAAAAGTGAGCAAACGATAGCGGTCCAGAAGTTCTTCATAATCGCAGAGAAGAGAATGAAAGATATCGCACTTTTCTGAGAGTCGCTTTCTGTCTATCAGCTCATTGTAAACTATGTTTACCGCCTGGGTAAAATTGAGACATTTTTGCAGGTAGTTCCTCCCCTGCACGTTTTCTCTGATACCCAGTTCATGGCCCACTCTGAATAACAAAGCAACTTCCTGATTTTCATCAAGCACATTAAACTCCGAATAACCAAAGTAATTATGCAAAAGATGAAGACAATAGGCGTGGATGGTGCCAATATACATACCGCTTAACTCCGGAAAATTCTCTCCGGTCAGCTCGCGAATACGGGAATATATCCTGGTTTTCATGCTTGCAGCAGCTTTTTCAGTGAAGGTAAAAGCAACAATACTTTCTGGAGGCACACCTTCATACAACAGAAGGTAGAGCAATCTCCGGGTGAGAGTTTCAGTCTTCCCCGTACCCGCCCCCGCTATCACCCTGATATGTTTTGCCTCCGAGGTAACTACTTTTGCTTGCTCTTCGGCCAGGGGAAGGGGCTTATTAATTATTTCGGTAAGGATTTCTTCCCTGGTGAGCTCCATCTTCTTAACGATTTTTACCCCTCCAGTAACCGGGAAAACTTTTCCCTGAAAATCGCTTGTTCTCATCGTATAGCTTGAGCAAAAGCTACCTTATTATAGTATCACACAAAACCTGTCAAATTGCTCAAACCTTAAAGGCGAGTTACATCGTGCCAAAAGCTTGATACGCCACAAACAGCCTGCAGCGCTAAAAACAAAAAGAAGGCAAGAGCTCCTATGACCCCCACAAAAAATCACAACACAAAAAAAAGTTAGAACCGATACCACGGGTAAGAGAAAAAATAGAACAGCCTGAAGCACAAAATTGAAGAAAACAGACCAAAAAACTCAAAAAGCATAAAAATGCATTGAGGGAAAAATGCCCCAACCCTGAGAGAAAAAAGAAGCAGAACACCAAATAGAGGACATTATAATTGTTTTTACAGCTTTAACTATAAATTAGCCTTCCCGGTTTTCCACAAGAAAAAATATTTTTCTAAATTCGTAATTTTCCTCTTGCAATTAAAATAAAAACCTGTATACTATATGTAGTGGTTGTTAGAAACAATAATTCAATATGTTGGGTAAATTATTATGCATTGTCCTTTTTGTGAGGAAGAAGATTCCCGAGTTGTTGACTCTCGAATAGTAGAAGGTGGGGCGGCAGTGCGCCGGAGGAGAGAATGCCCCCGATGCCAGCGCAGATTCACCACCTATGAGCGTTATGAACAGCAACCTCTTCGAGTAATCAAAAAAAGTGGGGAGAGAGAGCTGTTCAACCGGCAAAAAATTTTGCAAGGAATGCTCAAAGCGTGTGAAAAAAGACCGGTAACTATGGAAGTTTTAGAGTCCCTGGCTGGAGAAATAGAAAAGGAGCTGCGGGATGAGGGTTATGAAGAAATCCCCACTTCTCACATTGGTGAAAAAGTGATGGAGAAACTAAAAGAAGTAGACCAGGTGGCTTATGTTCGCTTCGCCTCGGTTTACCGGGAGTTTCGAGAGATTGACCAGTTCTTAGAGCTGCTTTCTACTTTGAATCGAGAAAAAAACACCTCGGAAAGGAGAGAGGTTGATGAAGGAAAAGATTGATTTATCCCCCAAAGAAGTACGGAAAAGGGATGGGAGGGTAGTCCCTTTCGATCGGCAAAGGATTGAGCGAGCCATTTATAAAGCTTTCCAGGCTGTAGGAGAGGAAAATACCACTATCCCCGAAGAGCTAAGTCATATAGTTACTCAGAAGCTCTTCCATAAGTTTGGTACTGACACCACTGTAGACATTGAGGTCATCCAGGATATAGTGGAAGAAACCCTTATTGAAAATGGATTTGCCAAAGTAGCCAAGGCCTACATTCTTTATCGGCGTAAAAGGCAAGAAGCAAGAGAAGCTCTTCAAGTAGCAGTAAACGTGGAAAAAATTGTTCAGGATTATCTTATCCAGGCAGACTGGAGAACACAAGAAAATTCTAACACTACTTATTCTTATCCAGGGTTGGTTCTCCACGTCGCCGGCTCGGTTATGGCTCACTATACTTTGAACCAGATATATCCCGACGAGGTGAAAGAAGCCCATGTTAATGGTGATATACACATTCACGACCTATCCTATGGAATTACTGCTTATTGCGCAGGATGGTCTCTGGAAGAACTTATCAGAGAGGGTTTCGGAGGGGTAAAGGATAAAATAGCCGCAGGCCCGGCCCGCCATCTTTCTGCTCTCACGGGACAGATGGTTAATTTTTTAGGTACCATGCAAATGGAGTTTGCCGGTGCTCAGGCTTTCAATTCTGTAGATACATATCTCGCTCCTTTCGTGCGTTATGACCAGCTCGATTACCGGGCTACCAAACAGCTTATTCAGCAGATGGTGTTTGCCATGAATGTCCCCTCCCGATGGGGAAGCCAGGCTCCCTTCCTGAATTTTTCTTTTGATTGGGTAGCCCCCGAAGATTTAAAAGACCGTCCGGTCCTAATAGGGGGAGAAGAAAGGCCAGACCTGGGAACTTATGGCGAGTATCAGGAAGAAATGGATATGATCAACCGGGCTTTTATCGAGGTAATGTTAGAGGGAGATTACGAAGGAAGAGTGTTTTCTTTTCCCATTCCTACTTATAATATCACCCCCGATTTTCCCTGGGATTCAGAAAATGCGCAATTGCTCTGGGAGCTTACCGCTAAATATGGAGTCCCGTATTTCCAAAACTTTATCTCCAGTTCCTTAAAGCCTGGAGATGTGCGCTCTATGTGTTGCCGGCTGCAACTGGATCTCCGGACTTTGCGCAACCGCTGTGGAGGGCTTTTTGGTTCTGCCGATAAAACAGGCTCTATTGGTGTCGTAACCATCAACCTTCCTCGTCTTGCTTTTTTGAGTAAAACTGAAGAGGAATTCTTTACTCGCCTGGATAAATTAATGAATATTGCTAAAACTGCTTTAGAAATCAAAAGAAAAGTGGTGGAAAGAAACCTGAGAAACGGGCTCCTGCCCTACACTCGTCGCTATTTAGGAACTTTCCGCAATCATTTCTCCACCATAGGCCTGCTGGGGATGAATGAAGCCTGTCTCAACTTCTTAGGAGTATCCATCGCTGAAAAAGAAGGAAAAGATTTTGCCGTCAAGGTATTGGATTTCATGAGAAATAAATTAGCCGATTTTCAAGAAGAAACTGGTAACCTTTATAATTTAGAAGCCACCCCGGCAGAAGGAGCCAGCTACCGCCTGGCTCGATGTGATCGCCGAGATTTCCCCGACATCATAAGTGCCGGAGAAGAGGAGCCTTTTTATACCAATAGTACTAATTTGCCGGTCAATTACACCGATGACCCATTTGAAGCTCTGGAACACCAGAAAGATTTGCAAACTTTATATACCGGAGGAACGGTATTTCACGCTTTCCTCCCTGAAATGCCTCATCCTGAAGCGGTAAAGCTATTTATCAAAAGGACTTTTGAGCATTATCCTATTCCTTATCTCACTGTCACTCCTACTTTTTCAGTTTGTCCGAATCATGGATATCTGAGAGGTAAAAAGTTCATCTGTCCAGAGTGTGAAGCAGAAACAGAAGTTTACTCTCGAGTAGTAGGCTATTATCGACCGGTTCAGAGATGGAATAAAGGAAAGCAAGAAGAATTCAAAGAGCGTAAAGAATTCGCTATCCCTTAAAAATGTTTCGAGGCTGGCAAAAAGTAAGTTATATAGAATACCCAGGCAATATTGCTACAGTGCTTTTCACTGGGGGGTGTAATTTTCGTTGCCCTTACTGTCATAATCCGGAGCTGGTGGAAAATTATTCTATATTTCCGGAAATAAGAGCAGAAGAAGTGTTACAGTATTTGGAAGAGAGAAAGGGCTTGATAGATGCAGTATGCATTACGGGAGGAGAGCCACTTCTGTGGAAGGAGGAGCTCCTCCCTTTCCTTATTAAAATCAAAGAGCAAGGATTTAAGGTCAAAGTGGATACTAACGGGAGCAGCTATTCTTCCTTTCTGTCTTTTGAAGAAATAGTAGATCTGTGGGGCATCGATTACAAAGTGCCCCTCTCTTCTTACCATCTCGTGCAAGGAGAAAAAGAAATACAATCTGTTAGAGAGGTATTGCGAGAAGCTTTAAAATTCCCGGAGAAAGTAGAATTTAGAACCACCATTTTCCCTCCTTTTCACCAGAAGGAAACTCTGCGGGAAATGGCAGAAGAAATAAAAAGCGCTCATACCTGGTACTGGCAAAACTTTAATCCTTTTAAAACTTTAGATAAAGAAGCTCAAAAGGTCACCCCTTATTCCTTTTCTCTACTACAGAAATGGCAAGATGAGGTTAACCGTGAAGTAGGAAAAGACCTGGTGGTTATTCGCCCTTCATGATTTTCACTCCGCTTGAAGTACCTAAACGGTTGGCTCCAGCCTTAATCATCTGCAGAGCTACTTCCCGGGAGCGGATACCGCCTGCTGCCTTTATCCCCATACTTTCTCCAACTACCTGACGCATAAGTTCTACGTCTTCAACTGTTGCGCCACCAGAGCCAAAGCCGGTGGAAGTTTTTACAAAATGAGCTCCTGCAGCTTGAGCAATCAAGCATCCCACCACTTTTTCTTCGGGGGATAGATAACAATTCTCAAGAATCACTTTCACTATCCCTGGAGACACTTCCTCCACCACTCCCCGGATGTCCTGGTAAACTAACTTCCAATCACCATTTTTGAGGGCTCCCAGGTTTATTACCATATCTACTTCCCTGGCTCCCTCCTGGAAGGCTAAGCGAGCCTCTCGGGCTTTAATCTCTGGTTTGTTCTGTCCCAGTGGAAAACCAGCCACCGCCACCACTACTGTCTTCGTGCCTCTGAGAAGCTGGGCACATGCAGGAATATAAAAAGGGTTAACGGATGCTCCCCAAAAATTCCACTCTTTAGCTTCCTGGCACAGATTTTCTACTTCTCCTAAAGTAGTATGGGGTTTGAGCAGCGTGTGGTCAATGTGGCGGGCTAAAAATTGCGATAGAGCCTCTTCTTCTCGGGGAATATCTTCAGGAGGAAATTCTCTCTTTTCCTTAATCTTCACTCCTAAGTGGTCTTCTACCTTTTTTTTCCACTCTTCAATTTCTTCTATCCTCATTTTCTACCTCCTCTTTTAATTATTTATTACCAGTTGTTTATTCTATTTCTCCTTCTCCTTTTTGTAAAATCCTTAATCTTGAAAGGGACTCTATCAAAAGCTCTGTTTCTCTTAGAAATGTTTATTTGTCTTTATTATCATGTTTGGTAGGATAGAAACTCAGCACAGCGGAAGTTAAAAAGTACAGCAGGGAATAGAAGAGACTCCATTGCCAGCACCCTTAAAATAAACTACCTTTTTAGATGCTGAATCTAAAGGGGGTAAAGAAAGGATGCTAACAATGGAGCAAATATATCATATCAGATTTGAACATAATGAAAAAGGTAAATCATTAAAAAGGATAGCCAAAGAAACGGGATTTAACTTCTGAACAGTTCGGAAGTATGTGGGAAGGGGGGATTTTAACATCAGGAAAAAAGCTATTCATACCCGCAGGGGTAAACTGGATCCCTATAAAGAAACCACAGACGAGTAGCTCACGGAAGACCTAAAAGCCAGACCTGAGGAAAGCATGCTGCAAAACGGGTCTATAATAGACTAAACCATCACCAGTACACCTGATTTGATATCTTTTAGCAGCTATTATCCCCCGGGGAGAAGGCAATAAGGTTTTACGTATGGATGATGTTCCAGAGAGCAGTTTAGATTTTACACAAGAATTAGTTGTAATCCCAGGCCCCGGATTACATCTTGATAATAGGTATCAAGGTTAGAATCGGTAATTATTAAATCAAAATCTGAAAGGTCAGCAAAATAGGCAATCTTGACTTTTCCAAATTTGGAAGAATCTGAGAGCAAAATCTTGGTGTCTGAGGATTTCATCGCAGCTTTTTTGGTTTCCACCTCGTAATGGTTAGCACAAGTTACTCCCAATTTTGCATCGATACCCGCTGCTGAAATAAAAGCCTTATTAATTCTCATTTTTCTGATAAGTTCAACCCCTTCCGGGCTTTCAAACATCAGGGTATTCCTGTGAAAACGTCCCCCCGTAAGTGTAACTTCCCAACTCTCATTTCCATATACTTTGAACAGAATATTAAGAGTAAAACAGAGAATTGTAAGAGGAATCGAAGAAGGAATAAACTGAGGCAATTGTTCTGTAGTACTACCCGTATCTATGGCAATAGTGTCACCGGCTTCTACCAAGGAAGCAGCTTCCCGGCAAATTCTTATTTTTTCCTGGATCATTTGAGACCCGGCAGCAGAAAAGAAGTAATGTTCTTCTCCCAAATCCGAAGATAAGTTTTTTTTAAGTACAGCTCCTCCTGGTATAAGGTCGGCAATATTTGCCTGTGCTAATGAGTCCAGATCCCGGCGAATAGTCATTTCTGAAACTCCTAATTTTAAGGAAAGTTCCCGGATACGGACAATCCCTTGCAGGGAGAGAATATTGGCAATGTAGTTAATTCTTTCTTCTTTTTTCATTTAACCCCCCTATAAACATAAAAGAATGGATTTAATACTGGATTATACTATAGTTAATTTGTTTTTGCTATTATCATAATTGAGTTTCATTCAAGAACTACACTTGCTCCGCAAGTGCACATATTTTCAGGATATCAGTATCAGTTGTTATTAATAGAGATTATTAATACAAAATTCTGGAGAAGACCGATCCCTTAATATTGGCTGCGTTAGCCTCATCGGTATCAATATGAAAAGCTAATTTAGATTTATCAGAAACTCTAACAATAACATCTTTGAATATTACCCCGTTTTTTCCTTCAGTTTCAACTTTTATTCGATCACCATTTTTAACTTTGTATCTTTCTGCATCCTGAGGGGTCATATGAACATGCCGAGCAGCACGTATGGCTCCTTCAGCAAGAGTTAAGGACCCTTTTGGTCCAACCAGAGTAATTGGTTGTGAACCAGCTACATCCCCCGACAAACGGGTGGGAAGAGAATACAGGCCTAAAAGAAAAGCATCGGTAATTGCTAACTCTACCTGGGTGCATTCTCTTAAGGGGCCAACAATACGTACCCCTTCAATAATTCTCATTTTGGGGCTAATTATAATTACTTGCTCGTCACTTGCAAATTCACCAGGTTGCGATAGATCTCGAACTTTAGTCAACTCGTAATTCTTCCCATATAAAGTATCCAAAGCAGCTCGGCTCAGGTGAACATGCCGACGAGAAATTTCGACCGGTATAGAATACTCCCCTTCAGGAATAGAATCACCCTCGACAACATATTTACAAATGATCTCACTTATAATTTCCGATAAAATTTGGTTACTTATAGGCCCGCTTTCGCTCATAACTTTATCCCATTTTTAACTTTACTCAGTTACAATCTTTATACTGGCGCTTGTCCCGAGCCTCGTAGCACCAGCTAACACCATAGCCTTTGCATCTTCAAAATTACGAATACCTCCTGCGGCTTTTATCCCCATCTTAGGGCCGACTACTCTTCTCATCAAAGCTACGTCATGAACAGTAGCTCCTCCACCGGCAAAACCGGTTGAAGTCTTTACAAAGTCATATCCAACCTTTTTCACCAGCTGACAAGCAGCAATTTTCTCATCATCCGTTAAAAGAAAAGCCTCAATAATCGCTTTAGTAATTGTTGTAGAGCGACAAGCTCGCTTGACAGCTCGTAAATCTTCTTCTACCGCTCTGAGATTGCCTGATTTAAGTGCACCGATATTGATTACCATATCGATTTCCTGAGCACCATCCCCAATGGCTTGCCGAGTCTCAAATGCTTTTGTTGGTGGAACATTAGCCCCGTGCGGAAATCCCACGACCGTACATACTTTAACTTTTGTTCCCCTCAATTTTCTTGCACAATAGCTCACCCAAAAAGGCTGTACACAAACTGAGCAAAAAGAATATTGAATAGCTTCCTGACAGAGCTGGTCAATCTGAGCTTGAGTAGCATCAGGCTTCAACAGGGTGTGGTCGATATACGATGCTAAATCCGCCGGGGTAATATGAGAAGAACCCTCATACTCACTCTGGGTAACCACGTTTCTGGCTCTCTGGCTCACAACTGTAGACCCACCCTCACTATATCCCATATCACTCAGTCTATTCATCACTTCTTGAGTAATCTTATCAATAAGTTTTTCTTGATTCATAATAGGCTCCTAACATTAATTTTATAAATATCTTTTTTCAATATCCATCATTTTATTGATCCGTTTCCAATGCCTTCCGCCAGCAAATCTTGTCTCCAGCCAAACTTTAACTATCTCATAAAGTTCTTCAATCGGATGTAATGGACCACCAAGGGTAAGAACATTAGCGTTGTTATGTTCCCTGCTATTTACAGCAGTTTTAATGTCATAACAAAGCGCCGCTCGTATTCCTCTAACTTTATTACACACCATGGAAGAACCTATGCCTGCTCCATCAATCATAATTCCCCTTTCACAATCACCAGACTTAACTTTCAAAGCTACTTTTAAAGCAAAATCAGGATAATCAACACTATTGGTATCATAGGTGCCAACATCAGTTACCCGGTATCCTGATTCTTGCAAGAAAATTTTCAACCTCTCTTTGGCTTCATATCCTCCATGGTCAGAACCTATGGCAACCCTTAAAACCTTATCATTGGTACTGGTTTGAGAATTTGTCGTCTGGTTTGAAGTAGTTGATGAATATAATCCACTCACCACATTATCAATTATCCGGATCGAGCCTTTAGCATCTTCATGCTTCATCTTTCTTTTCCTCCATTAATCTAACTTCATCAACAATTCCCACAATTAATGAACGAATAGGTGCAAAAGAATCTCCAACAACAATACGGGCTGAGTTACCTTCGTCCATGACCAAAACCACATCACCAATACCAGCCTGAACAGTATCAAGCGCTAACAAAACTTTACCCTTTGATTCTCCGTTAGCATCAATTGGTTGAACAAGCAACAACTTAAAACCCTTAAAGACACTTAACTTTATTGTTGAAACTACATGGCCAATTACTTTAGCTAAAATCATCTATTTATTCTCCAACATGCAAATCATCAACAATCCCCATAATCGTCAAATCGGAAGGGTTAAACCAATTAGCCAGCCCCAAAGCCGCTTCTCTACCCCCTTCGTAAAAAACAATGTCATTTAATCCAGCCTGAACTGTATCACAGGCAACAACCGGATTTCCATCATTCTTCAGATTCTCATCCAAAGGCTGAATTAATAGCAGCTTAACCCCGACAAACGAATCTACCTTTTGGTTACAAACTACCGTTCCAATAACTTTTCCCAATTTCATCCTTTAGTTTACTCCTTACATTTAAACAATCCTGAAATAATCAACTAAAGTGCAACGTCGCTCACGGGTAAATGTTCTCGCCCTGGTCAAGCCCTCACCGGTCGGGCTGGCAATAGTAAACGATGCAAAAGCGGCTCCTCCATATCCCAGCCCACAATAGCTAGGACCATTTTTAACAAAGATTGAGCAATCCATAAGTTTGGCCATCTGAGTGAGATGAGCAACATTTTTAGAGTGCATAATGGCAGTATGGCGAAACCCATGTTCACATTGAACAGCAAAATCAATTGCCTCTTCTACATTAGAAAATCTAACCAATGGTATAACCGGCATAAGTTGCTCCGTCCACACCAGCGGATGGTCTGCTTCAACTTCACATAACAACAACCTAACATCCTCAGAAAGGTTCAACCCGATTTCTTTAGCAATTAGGCTGGCGTTTTTTCCTACAAACTTTTTATTTGGTGCGCCTTCTTTACCCGGACCCCCCGGCACCTCAATTATCAGCTCGGTGAGCCTATTTACTTGATTCCTCTCAAGTTCATAGGCTCCGTTCTTCTTCATTTCTTCTTTTAGTTCATCAGCAATACTTGATACAGCCAGAATCTCCTTTTCGCAGATACAGATAATATTGTTGTCAAAGCTTGCTCCCTTAACAATGTCCTTTCCTGCTTTAGCGATATCTGCTGTTTCATCTACTACACAAGGGGGATTACCTGGACCAGCAGCAATAACTTTTTTCCCACTATTCATAGCAACTTTTACTACTCCCGGACCACCGGTTACCACTAAAAGCTTAATTTTAGGGTGTTTCATCATAAATTGGGCAGTTTCTGTGGTAGGATTTTTCATAGCACAAATAACATTATTTGGCCCCCCAGCTTTTACAATTGCCTGGTTAAGGAGTGACACTGCCATACAGGAACTTTTTTTAGCATTAGGATGGGGATGAAAGACCACTGTATTCCCGCCGGCAACCATACCAATAGCATTGTTAACCACAGTAGTGGTAGGATTAGTAGAAGGAATAATTGCCCCGATTACCCCATAAGGGGCTCTCTCAACCAGGGTCATACCATGGTCATCAGTATAGGCAGTCGGCTCCAAATCCTCTATACCAGGTGTTTTGAGAGCAGCCAATCTATGCTTTTCAATCTTGTCCTCTACCCGGCCAAAAGTGGTTTCTTCAACTGCCATTCTGGAAAGAAGTTCCAGGTTAGACATTACTGTTTTGCGGATTTGACGAATCATTTCCTTACGATGCTCAAGACTGAGCTTATGCAATTCGAAATAAGCTTTCTCAGCAGCATCAATAGCCGACTCGATATTAGTAAACAACCCAGATGATTCTCCACCGTCAATCTCATCCGCTTCAAACGGACTGGCATCACTTCTATCTCCTAGTTGCTTTACTATCTTCTCGACAATTAATCTTACTTCCGTTTCACTTATTCCCATAGCTTCCATATGAATAACCACCCGTAATTTTCAAGTCTAAAAAAACGCTCTTCCCCCACCACATCTCAAATTTCAACCCTCCCTGTATTACAAATTTTTCATAGAATAAAGTAACTTTTTATATCTGGATGGGGATTAGGTATGATAATTTCCCTGCACAATAACCCTTTACTCTTAATCGCCTCAACTGCAGCGTGAACTGCGGCTTCAACTTCATAAATGTTACCAACCATCTTCAGGTATGACTTTCCACCCATACCCGCAGCTAAACGAATTTCATTAATTAAAATATCAGCAGTTTTAGCAGCGGTGTCAGCCGCACTGATACTAGCCGTAACTGAAAAAGATTCAACCATAGCAATTGCATCCCATATTTCACATTCGACGGTTCCAATAATAGCAGGTATGATTTGAGGATGTAAATTCGGTATAAATAGTTCATCCACAACGCATCCTTCACCAATCTCTTTGCCTTTAGATAGGGCTGAATCCACCGCTGCAACTTCCCCGGTAATGATAATCACAAATTTTCCCGGACATATGGTTTTAGCATCAACAATCTGGACAGGCCCAGCTTTGACCATTCCATCCAACGATTGCAAACCAACAGCAATGCTATTCAATTCTAACGCTGCCAGAGTAACAATCTCCATAATATTTTTAGCTCTCTCTCTTTATAATAATTCTCTCCTGATCCACAAAGCTAACACGACCTTTAATGCTAGCATGGACTCTAGCACCCAAGCTCTTTTCTGGAATATCAGCCAATAGATCTCCTTCATTGACTTCATCTCCTACCCCCACAACCGGGATTGATGGCAATCCAGTGTGCTGTTTCAATAAAATTTCCACTTTTGAAGGATTGGTTTCCACAATACTCGATACTTTTCGGTCATATTTCCCAATCCGTAATCTATTCTTGACTCTCGAGGTGGGTATTTTTCTATTAAGCAGATCATCCCTCCGAGTTGCTACCTTCTTCCTATCAAATTGAGGACGATGGTTGGACTCAAGCAAACTATTTTTAATGGCATGGTTTACCACTCGAGGAGAAAGCTCCATAGGACAAGCATACACCTCACACAGCCCGCACTCACTACACAGAAAAGCACCTTCCACCACCTCAGGAGGCACACTCAAGCCAAAGTTTATACTCCTCATAATTTTATGGGGATAGAGTTCATGCCCTAAAAGATAACGAGGACATAATTCAGTGCAATAAGTACATTGACAACAAGCCGCTTTACTTTGTTTGATTACCCAGGGTATAGATGTATTCTTTTTCTGAACCAGAAAATGGTTGGAGGGGAGAACGATTATGCCAGTCATTGTCTTGGTTACAGGAGCGTTGAGGTCCTGCTCGACACTTCCCATCATAGGACCACCCACGATTACCACTGAGTTCTCAACCATGCTACCACCACAAGCATCAATTACATCTTGAATGGATGCTCCAATATGGGCAATTACAACTGAGGGATTTTTTACCTCTCCGGTGCAGGTCAAGGTACGTCGAGTAACCGGCTCCCCCAAGGAAGCTCGATAAACATTCCTGAGAGTTTCAACATTGCTCACCATACAGCCTACAGACAAGGGCAACTCACCCTGGGGAACGACTCTTCCTGTTACCGCGTTCACTAATATCAACTCATCTCCAGCCGGGTAAAAATCATCGAGTAAGGCGAGGGAAAAATTTTTACGATTTTCTATGATTTTCTCAATGATGGATACAACTTCAGCATTTTTCTTTTTTATAGCGATTATCCCTTTTCGTGCTCCACTTGTTCTTAGAATTAATTCTAACCCTCGAACTACATCTTCTCCATGCTCAGCAAGAATGTACTTGTCATTAAACAAAAGTGGTTCACACTCAGCTCCATTAGCAATAACTATTTCTAATCCTTTTCTAATTTTAGCGTGGGTTGGAAAACCTGCTCCTCCAGCACCAACAACACCTGCTTCTTTAATAGTTCCAATTATTTCCAAAGAGATACCTCCAACCCATGATAGTCATTTTTGGTAAATTAAACGGCCTTTCTCCTCAACCAAATCAACTATTCCAACAACGACACAATCAACTGCTTTTTGATAAGTATCCTGAGTTTGGCGAGCCGAACTCCCCTGTGATAAAAGAACCATCTCGCCATATCCAGAACCAACCAGATCGATAGCAACATGAAATTCATTCAAGAGGCCACCATTTGGCTGGCAAGACTGAACTATAAGGTACCTCTTACCTTGTACTCCATCGTTTTTTTGAGTGCTTACTACAGTTCCTATAACTTTACCAAAAATCATTTTTCCCTCTCTTCACGTCGCGTAGCTTCCTACAAATCAACCTGATCAATCCGATCTTTTTGATAAACTAAATTACCACCTATCTCAATTGAATCCACAATAGCAACGATAGTCGCATCACTGGGTTTCCCTTCAGTAACAGCTGTCATTCGTGAACTACTTCCAGCAACAAAGAAAACCACTTCACCTTCACCAGCACCGACACCATCCATAGCAACTACATAATCTTTTTTACCTTGCATGGTGGTTGGATCAATCTTTTCTAGAAGTAAAAACTTAATACCTTCAATTTTCTGTTCTTTTCTGGTAGATACTACACTCCCAATAACCCTGGCAAGTATCACTTTTTCATATCCTGCTAATCAGTAATTTTGGGGGAACTCTTTACCGGGCCTCGTCCAAGAGGAAGCACTTCATCAACATTAGCATGAGGCCGAGGAATAATATGGACTGAAATTACCTCACCTACTCTTTCCGAAGCTGCCTGACCAGCATCCAGAGCTGCTCGAACTGCGGCAACATCGCCACGAATGATAGCAGTCACATAACCTCCACCAATCTTTTCATAACCAACCAGCTCCACCTTAGCAGCCTTCACCATAGCATCAGAAGCTTCTACCATTGCAGCAAAACCTCGAGTCTCGATCATACCTAAAGCATCACTATAAACTTCCATTTTTCCTGTCGCTCCTCTCATCTTTTTAGGTAGAAAAAAGGCCTTGTTCCTTCTTTCCCCTTTTTGTTAATTAACTAACATATTTTGTTATAGTTTATAACACTAAATAAAACAGTTGTCAAGCAAAAATCAAAATTTACAAACTAACTAAAAAGACTCCCTATCCCAGTCTCGAGAACGCTCAACGGCTTTTTTCCATCCACTATAAAGTTTTTCTCGCCGAGAGATATCCATTTCTGGCTCAAAAACTCTATCCACTTTCCACTGAGAGGCAATCTCATGTTGACTCTTCCAAAAACCCACTCCCAGACCAGCAAGATATGCTGCTCCCATAGCAGCCATCTCAGTAATCACTGGTCTTACCACTGGTACTCCAAGGATATCAGCTTGAAACTGCATCAGAAAATTGTTTCTTACAGCTCCACCATCCACACGCAGAGAATCAAGGGTTTGGCCTGAGTCAGCCACCATAGCTTCAAGCGCATCTCTTGTCTGATAAGCCATGGACTCAAGCGTAGCTCGAACAATATGTTCCCGGGTAGTACCGCGAGTGATCCCTATGATGAGACCTCGAGCGTACATATCCCAGTAAGGAGCACATAGTCCTGTAAACGCCGGAACAAAGTATACACCACCTGTATCAGCTACTGCCTGAGCCAATTCTTCACTTTGAGCCGCGTTATCAATGATTTTCAGCCCATCACGAAGCCACTGGACAGCTGCCCCACCAATAAAAACTACTCCTTCGAGAGAATACTCAATTTTTCCCCCAACACCCCAGGCAAGGTCTGTAGTTAAACCATTTTGGGAAAGGATGAAGTTCTCACCAATATTCATCATTAAAGCCAGAGCAGTACCATAGGTATTTTTTGCCATTCCCGGCTTAAAGCAAGCTTGCCCAAAAAGAGCGGCATGCTGGTCACCAGCCACACCAGCAATAGGCACCTCTTCTCCCCAGAAAACTTTCTTATCAGTAACAGCGAGCACACCACTTGAGGGGTTAGGCTTGGGGAGGATTTCCCGGGGAATCTCTAAGGCGTTAAGGAGTTCTTCGTCCCATTCTAAAGTGTGAACATTAAAAAGCATAGTACGCGAAGCATTTGAATAGTCAGTAACGTGTGTTTTCCTGCCACTTAAATTCCAAATCAACCAAGAATCAATGCAGCCCATACACAGCCTTCCCTCCTTAGCAAGCTCTTTCACCCCCGGGACGTTATCAAAAATCCATTTGATCTTGGTAGCCGAAAAATAAGCATCAATAGTCAGACCAGTTTTTTCACGAATTTTCTCTTCCAGACCGCGAGATTTAAGCTCCTCACAAATTGGAGCTGTTCTGCGGCACTGCCATACAATAGCATTATAAACGGGCTGACCGGTGTATTTATCCCAGATAATTGTGGTTTCCCGTTGATTGGTTATTCCGATACCAGCAATTTGATTAACTCCCACACCAGCTTTTTTCAAGGCCTCTTCAGCACAAGCCATTGTTGTTTCCCAATATTCAACAGGGTCATGCTCCACCCATCCAGGATGGGGATAAATCTGCTTTATTTCTCTATAAGCAGCAGAAACTACATTCCCACCATGGTCAACGAGAATTACTCTTGTTCCAGTTGTTCCCTGGTCAATCGACATAATGTAATCTTTCTGCAAGACTGAACACCCCCTTTCAACATGAAGCGTGCTACTACCAACTAGGGTTTAATAACTACTTTTAGGGCTTCTCCCCTTTTAATGATAGCTAAACCTTCCTTTATCTGATTAAGAGGAAGGATATGAGTAACATATTTAATAGCGCTACCAACTCGTCCCCCTGCTAAGAGGCTCAATGCCAGTCGGTTCTGGATAACGGTGGAAGCGTGAGCTCCAAAAACTCCTACTTCCTTGTAGTGAATCAGGTTACTATCCAGATAACCAATCGATTTATCCTTAGGTAGTCCTCCGAAAAGGCTAACTTTCCCCCTTCGTGCCACCATTTGTAAAGCCTGATTCTGAGCTTCGCCTACTGGACAGGCAACAATAGCTACGCCCACTCCCTGACCATTTGTATGACTGAGAATCTCTTTCACCGGGTCAATTTCAGAGCTGTCAATAGTAACCACATTTTTCCCTAACAAAGAAGCATGCTTCAGTCTTTCAGGAATAACGTCTACAAGAAAAACCTTAGATGCACCTTTCAAAAGAGCAAGTTCTGCATGAAACAATCCAATGGTGCCTGCACCAATAACAGCAGCGCTTTGCTCAATAGATATGGAAAGAGGTTCCTGACCATTGATACAACAGGCAAGAGGCTCAGCAAGGGTTGCGTTCTCAAAAGACAGGCCTTCAGGAATCTTGTTGACATGACCTTGTTTTACAGCTTTGGCCGGTACAGCCATCACCTCTGCGAATCCTCCATCAAATTCAAAGCCTATTGTTTCAAGGTCTGGACACATGTTGGTATGCCCAGAATGACAATAGTCACACTCCCCACAACCTATGGCTGGAACTATAGCTACAGGGTCTCCTACTCTAAAATTGGCAACTCCCTCTCCAACTTCCATTATAACTCCTGCAACCTCGTGCCCCAGAATGCGTGGAGGCTTGACACTAGAGCTACCGTGTTCGATAGTTCTCACATCAGAACCGCAGATGGCACAAGCCTTAACACTCACTAATATTCCCCCAGCCTCTACTTTGGGGCGAGGAACTTCCTTGACCACTATTTCTCCAATATCTTCCATTACTACTGCTTTCATATAGAAAACTCCTTCTAAATTAGGGAATAAAGAGAACTTTATTAAAGAATCCTGACTTATTCCAAATCCGCTGAAAAACCTCTGGAGCTTCATCGAGAGAAAAGCGGTGACTAATAATCGGAGCGCAGCGAAGTGCTCCTTCAGCCATAAAATGCAAAGAAATCTTCCACTCGTTAGCCGGTAGAGGTGAAAACACAGAATTCCAAGCACCTACTATTTGAATTTCTTTTCTCAAAAGAGTATCAAGAGTAGAACTCGGAATAAGCAGGTCTTCATAAGAAATGCCACCAAAAACAACCGTACCTTCTTTAGCTGCCATACGTACACTTTGCTCTTGGGTTACTTTGGATCCAGCAAATTCTACAACACGCTGGACACCCTTACCTTTCGTTTCTTCCAGCAAAAATTTAACAGGATCTGTGTTTTTGGCGTTTACTGTATAGATAGCTCCTAATTGCCTGGCAACATCAAGCTTTTCGTCCAGAATATCTATAGCAAAAATCTTCTCTGCCCCCATGATTTTAGCCCACTGGACAGCAAATAAGCCAATAGGACCAACTCCCAGGACAGCAAAAGCTTCGCCAACTTTTAAGTCGGATTTCAACATAGCATGAAGAGCTACTGAGGCCGGATCAGTACACGCTCCTGACTCAAAGTCTACCCCCTCCGGCAGCATCAGAAGATCACACTCTTCAACAACCACATACTCTGCCATTGCTCCATCAGTACGTGAACCATAATAACTATAGTTATCGCAAAGATTATATTTCCCGACCTTGCAATAGTCACATTTGCCGCAGGGGATTAATGGAGCAACTGTTACAGGCTCACCAGGCTTAAAAGAGGTTACCCGCGATCCAACTTCAGCAATTTCACCAGAGAACTCATGCCCGATCGTTGTAGGGTAAGAGTAAGTTCCCTTTTTCATAACTCGCCCGGGGTCAGAACCACAGACCCCTACTGCACGGACTTTAACCAGAACCTGATGGTCACCAGGCCTGGGTATATCTATTTCCTCAACGCGAAGATCCCCAGGTGCGTGTAACCTAACCGCTTTCATTTTTTTGGACATTTATGGCAACGCTCCTTTCTTGTAAGAGTAAATTTTCCAGTACCATTTGCTTCTACTAGACAATGAGTCTTATTAGGGTTAGGATAGAGACCAAAAATCAACATTCTTCAAAACCTGTACAACCTCTAAAAGTCTTTGACAAAGAACGCACTCCTAATAAAAAGATTTTGCATTACTATCTCTCTCTTAGAGTCCTGAGAAGTGAATATAAACTACAATAATGTTCATAATTTTCTTGATAAACGGAAAAAGAGGTTGTTGGAGCTACTCGTGTGAAGCATGGCTGCATCATTTCAAAACCCTCTGTAAAAGAAGAAAAAATACCCACACCTGTAGCGCCCACAATAGCATTACCAAGAAGGGTCATATTTTCCATAGTTATATCCAAGGGTTGTTCACATATATCAGTCAAAATTTGCATCCAGAGACCACTTTTGGTTCCTCCTCCACAAGCCTTAATACAACTTATATAAATTCCCTCTCTTTTAAGATAGTCAACAAGCAACCTAATTCCAAAAGAGATTCCCTCGTATATCGCCCTGCCAATATGAGAAGCATCGTGACCTAATGTTAACCCATAAATTACTCCCCGAGAATCGGGATCTTTATAAGGTGTTCTGTTGCCTTGCCAATGGTCCAGAACCAATACACCTTCCGATCCTGGAGATACTTTAGATGCTTCGGCATCTAAGAGATCAAAAGGGTTAAGATCCCTTCTATCTGCTTCAAAAACATAGTGTCTTGCCACTTTTTCAATAAACCAACTCAGTATTGAACCACTGGACGTTTGTCCTGCCTCAAGCAAGTTAAGACCCTTCCAAAGAGGCTCTTTATAAGGTCCCCAAAATCCAGAAATTGGATTACAAGAACTTGTATTTACAAGGAGAACGGAAGAAGAACCTAAAACCAGTGAGGTTTCCCCTTCTTTGAAATTGCCAAGCCCAACTACAGACGCGTGAGCATCAACTCCTCCCTGAACTACCGGAATACCTTCTTTACAATTTAAATCAAAAGCAGCTTCTCTTCGAAGCTTGCCTATTAGTGTTCCCATCGGCAACACTTCAGAAGGGATCTTGGTCATAAATTCTGGAACTCCAATCTCTTCAAAGAAATCAGTAGACCAACCCTTATCGGAAAGATAGTTCCATTTACACGAAGCATTGCATTGTGAACTTACCCACCTACCTGTTAATTTGTAGTTCAACCAATCCAAAGCTTCAACAATGTGGTAAGCTTCCGAATATACTTTTGGTTGTTCCTCCTTTATCCATAACAGCTTGGGCCAGAACCATTCTGGAGAAACAGTTCCGCCACACCATCTGAGAAGAGGATGAAATGTCTCGTTTATCCTTCTTGCCTGTTTACTAGCCCTAGTGTCCATCCAGAGAATAGCTCTAGTTAAAGCATTACCTTCACAATCAACGGGTAAAACAGTACTAGAAGTAGCACTCGCCACGATAGCGACTACTGAAATCGTGGGGCACTTTTCCACCAATTCTTGCACAGCCAACTTAAAAGCTTTCCACCAATCTTCTGGATTTTGTTCCGCTAATCCTGGGGCAGGATAATAAGTTTCATATCCTTTAGTAGCTAAAGACAGAAGTTGGCCTTTAAGAGTATATAAAGCCGCTCTTATGCTTTGAGTACCCAAATCAATAGATAATACACCTTCTATTTTTACCACCCCTCTTGTAAATAAAATCGCTGAAAACGTTGCAATATTAATGCTAGGATAATCACGAGGCCAGCAACAATTTGTTGCGGGAAAGGTGGAATACCTATTAAATTGAGAATATTAGTTATTAATGTCATTATAAGAACCCCCGTGATCGTACCCAGTACCGTCCCTTTTCCGCCTACCAAGCTTGTGCCACCCAAAACTACTGAAGCAATAGTGGGTAACAACATATTTTCGGCAACTCTTGGGTCTCCTCCATTAAGCCAGCCAGCTACTAGAATTCCTGCTGTAGCCGCCAAAAATCCAGATATTGCATATGCAGCCAATTGAACACGTATTATATCAATACCCAGGTAATACGCGGTCTTCCTGTTAACACCTACGGCGTATAAATTTCTGCCTAAAAGCGTATATTGAAGAACAACATGAGCCAAAATAGCTATAGCCAGCCATATGAATGCTGGAATAGGAACACTCCATAGACTGCCAGCCCCCAATAAACGCGCTCCCTCACTAACACCGAAAACCGGTTGCGTTTGAGTAATGGCATAAGTCATACCCGTAAATACCATCATTGTACCAAGCGTAGCAGCAAAATCCGGAATACGTCCAAAGGCTATAATTACACCATTAAGAAGTCCAAGACCTATTCCTATCATCAGAGTTAATAATATAAGGATGGGCAAGGGGAACATCAAATTGATTTGATCATATGAGCTTAATGATATCTGATAATGCTGCCAATACGCAAATATCAAAGAGGAGAAAGCATATATATTAGCTACCGAGAGATCCATACCACCTATTAAAATAGGAAACATCAAACCTATTGCCATTATCCCCATAAAACTTGCTCTACTGAGAACGTTGGTAATGTTGCCTATGGTAAGAAATTGAGGTAAAATTAGAGCTGGGATAACTATAAACAATATCAGTATTGTATACTGCGAATTGGCTAGGAGCAGTCGACCAATTTTTTGCAATCGCTCAGTTGTACGCATATTGTAATCCTCCCGTAGCTTCAAAAAGTATTTCTTCATTTGAGACCTCACCTGCGTTGACTTCCCTAACAATATGTCCATCGTATATGATCAAAATTCGATCACATATGTGAGTTATCTCTTCTAGTTCAGAAGAAGCTACAATAATAGAGATCCCTTCAGCCGCAAGCTGAAATATTAATCTATAGATATCTGCCTTACTATTAACATCGATCCCCCGTGTCGGTTCATCAAGTAACAGAATATGTTTCCGCTCAACCAACCATCTAGCTACTATAGCCTTCTGCTGATTACCACCACTCAAATTTCGCATTAATTGTCTTAATGAAGGTGTCTTGATGTCTAAGGATGAAACATATTCCTGGACAAGCTTCTCAACATACTGAAAGTTTATGAGGAACATTCTACGTGCCCTATGGTAGGCAACAATACCCACATTCTCCATAACTGATAATTCAGATAGGATGCCTTCATCTTTCCTGTCTTCCGGAATTAAGCCAATTCCATGACGAAGGGCGTCAATAGGTGATCTTATTTGTAACTCTTTCCCTTCTATCATGATCTGACCTTTTGACTTAATAGCTCCAACTAATGCTTTTAAAATCTCGGTTTTCCCTGCACCCACCATTCCAAAAAAACCTAAAATTTCACCATGTTTTAGATCAAATGAAACATCGTGTACTTTTTTCGCTATAGAAAGGTGTCGAACCGAGAGAACAGTTTCAGCACTAATATTACTTAAAACAACTTCTCGCCGTTCCGGAAACTCGTTCTCAAGCTTCCGACCAAGCATCATCTCAATTATGTGTTCTTTTGTAACATCATTAATGTCTTTAGTGCTCACTAATTGGCCATCTCGAAGAACTGTCACTCTATCTCCGATATCCATGATTTCTTCCAGTCTGTGAGAAATGTAAATAACGCTAATTTTGTTATTGCGCAATTGACGAACTATATTGAATAAATGTTCCTGTTCAATGCGACTCAGAGCACTTGTAGGTTCATCCATAATGAGTATTCTGGGTTTGAACGAAAGTGCCCGTGCCAAAGCTACAAGTTGACGCTCCGAAACGGTTAAATGTCGAATTTGGACATTTAGTGGAATAGATACACCTATAGAGCTTAAAAGACTAAGGGTTTCTTGCTCCATTGCTCTCCTATTTAGCAAAAACCTCTTGCCTACCTTTTCATGGTTCAACCAAACGTTCTCCACAACATCTAGATCCGGGATAAGGTCGAGTTCTTGATAGACACAAGCAATACCTTTAGCCTGAGCCTGAGCTGGAGTTAAAAAACGAACGGACTCACCCTCCACTAAAATCTCACCACTATCAGGCATAAGTGCTCCCATCAAAAGCTTTATTAAGGTGGATTTACCGGCACCGTTCATTCCAACAATACAATGTACTTCACCTTCCATGATTACAAGATTCACCGCCTTAAGCGCACATACACCAGGAAAACTTTTGGTCAATTCTTTTGTTTCGAGTATCACGGTTTTTTCCATTGTTCCTCCCCTACCCTATTACATAGCAAGCTATTTAAATATATCACTACTCTCAACGGCCATTGGTTCTGTCAATTTATCCTCCAGTATGCGGCTACCCACCATGGCAACAATCACAATAGCACCCTTTATAATAGGTTGAAAATGCACATTTACACCAGTTAGATTCAAGATATTGTTAATAAGCTGAAGAACCAACACGCCAGCGAGAGTACCAGCAACATTCCCCTTCCCTCCCGAGAGTCTTGCACCTCCTATTACCACTGCAGCTATTGCATCAAGCTCCCAGCCGTTAGCTACCCGCGGATCAGCAGTTACTAATCTTCCGCACATCAAAATCCCGCCGAAAGCAGCAAGGAAACCAGCCAACATAAATACTAACAGCTTCACCTTTTTAACGTTTATACCACTAAGCCGTGATGCTTCAAAATCACTCCCAACTGCAATGATAGCCTTTCCAGTTCTAGTTTTTGTTAGAAAAACATGCAGGAAAATAGCAGTAATTGCAACTAACCATACTGGCATCGGAATACCCAAAAATTTTCCATTCCCCAGATACTCTACTAATTTTGCTTGCCCATATATTGGGGCACCACCAGTATATGTGAGGGCCAAGCCTCGGGCTACCGTCATAACTCCAAGACTCCCTACAAAAGAAGCAACGCCAAAGCGCGCAACAAGTACTCCATTAACCATGCCAAATAGAACACCAACTAATAAAGTCAACAGTATTATCCATTGAATAGGAAGCACCGGTGTAAATTCGAAAGTTGGAACATAAGGGTGCAAAAACTCGGGCATGTAGGTAAACCAATTACCATGAGTTAATGTTGTAAGAAAAACTCCCGAGAAAGCGAAAATGGCTCCAACCGACAAGTCTATCTCACCGGTTAATATAACAAACAACATTCCTAGAGCGACGAAAGCTACGTAACTAGCAGTTTGTAACAGTTTTAATATATTAAACCATGTAAAAAAGTAGGGGCTTATAATCGCCGAAATCACTACTAAGACAAGCAGCAATATAATTATATTGTAGCGAAAAATTAGATTAGTCAAACGCATAGTCATAGTTGGCTACCTCTAGTAAGAGATATAACAGGGTGCAGAGCTCTGCACCCTGTTATATCTCGGTTAAAATATGCTATCAGGATTGTAATACTCTTCAACATTATCTTTAGTAACCAATACAGTTCCAGTTACGACTTTTTTAGGAATTTCTTCACCATTGAGGTATTTAACCATAAGGTTAACAGCAACCTCTGTAATCTCAGCTGAGTTATTCACAACAGTAGATAAGTATAACGAACCAGGTTTCATTATTTCTTCGTATGCCTGTTTCTGTCCATCAACCCCAGCTACTGGAATATGCAGGCCAGCCTCCTGGATTGCAGCAAGTGCTCCAAGTGCCATTGCATCATTGTGAGCATAAACTAAATCAATTTCATCACCAAAAGCAACTATAGCATCTTGCATCACCTGTTTACCCTCCAACTGGTTGTAGTGAGCTATATAAGTTTGAAGAATCTTAATTCCTGGATATTTTTCATAAAAGATCTTTCTTAGTCCACCACCACGCCCCATCCCCGCGGAGTCACCAGGATCACCAGCAATCTCAACAATATTACCCTGACCATTAAGATATTGACCTATAAACTCACCCTGAAGCTCTCCAGCTTTCCATTGGTCAATCCCTACGTAGCTCACATAGTCTCCATACAGTTCTCGGTCAACTGAAATGATTGGTATACCAGCGTTCACTGCATCCTTCACCGCTGACGTAAGAGCAAAAGGAGTAATCGGATTGATAAACAAACCATCTATACCCTGAGCAATCAGGTTCTCAATATCAGCAACTTGCTTCGCCGGATCATTTTGTGCATCAAGAAATATCATTTCACATCCTAACTCTTTAGCAGTTTTTTCTGCAGTAATCCTCATTGCTTCATAATAGGGGTTATTTACAACAACCTGAGACCAACCCAACTTGTACCCATTTGTAGCAGCAAAAGCTCCCACAGAAAAAACAAATACCAACATTAAAGCCAACCAACTTACTAAGTAAATCTTCCTCATTTCTAAACCTCCTAACTTGATAGAATATAAAATACCAACATTACACCATACTTCCTCTCAGATTTTACCCAAGCTTCTTTCTGTTAGAATGAGACAAAGTGCTTATTACTTATATTTTTTATCACCTCCTCTATTCTTGTATAATTTTCATCTACAGCAACCTCCCGCATTTTTTCTTATCTCTGCCAAAATCAAATTTCCCGAAAAACTGTTGCGTCAAGACTATCACTGTTTAGAAGTTTTGTCAACTTTTTCCCATAAATTGTTTAAAAATTATAAAAAGTCAATATTAACTTTCTATGTCAATACTATTAGTGAATTTTTTGTTGTTATTCTGAGATAATGTTAACATGAGAAAGGAACAATATTGTATGACTCAAAGAGAATTAAAAAACTAACTACTATTTCTAAAGCCATAGATACCCTCGCATTGACAGGCGAGAATAATCCACCGGATTAAATCATTGATAAGCCACCATCTACCACAATCATCTGGCCAGTCATCCAATCTGATTCATCAGAAGCTAAATAAAGCACAGAACCAACATGATCTTCAGGCTGACCTAATCTACCTAAAGGTATGCCGCTTTCCAGGGCTTTTCTTAACTCTGGATCTGAAATTGCAGACTTGCCAAGAGGGGTAAGTGTAGTGCCAGGACAGAGAGCATTGACCCTTATCCCATATTGTCCTAACTCTGATGCCATGGCTCTGGTGAGAGACAATACTGCCCCTTTGGAAGCAGAGTAAGCAGCATGCAAAGGCTCACCCACTATAGCTGCCTTTGAAGAAACGTTAATGATTTTTCCTTTACCCTGCTCAATCATAATCGGCACCACTGCTTGAGAGGGGAAAACTACTCCCAGGACGTTGACCTCGAGCATTCTTCGCCAAGTTTCCTCGGTTTCCTCCCAGAATTTTCCGCCGCTATGAATACCAGCATTATTTACCAATACATCGATTCTGCCAAACCGTTCCATCACCTTATCTACCATGGACTGAACTTCTTTTTTGGAGGACACATCGGTGCGTATGAAAAGAGCCGATTCACCGATTTCTCGCTCAACAGCTTTTCCTGTTTCTTCATTAAACTCGACAATTATTACTTTGGCTCCCTCTCGCGCACAACCCTTGCAGAAAGCCTCACCAAGTCCTTGGCCACCTCCGGTAACTATTACAATCTTGTCTTTTAATCTCATTAGCTCTTCCTCCTATGAATTTAAATTACGTTAAAGCCATCACCAAATCACCAAACCAACCCGCTGAATTCTCTTCCTTTTCTTAGTTAATCACCACCTCCCCCTTACCACCACTAAGCCAATTCAGGATTCGCCTCAAACGCGCTTTTAGAACGAAACGGACTGAGCAGGATACTACATTACGGTAGCAGGGAACAAAATAAATTTTGAATTATCATTAAAAACTCTTCCTTGTGCACTCATTTGTTATTTTTTTAACAGTTTTATCTTAATTTTAAATATTAAAAACTTTTTATGAATGAAACTTATCATTACATTAGCAATAATAAAACTTGGAATTTAATTTGTCAAGCTTTTTGGAGGTACTATCAAATTTTGTGTATGATCCGAGAGAAGCATCCTCCTCACAAACTCCATCAACGAACTTCACTCCTTGTGCTAACTCTACTAAACGGGAAACTCCATCTAATCATCTTGAGCCCTGAGGAAGAGACGGAAAACCATATTGAGTACTGTTATTCGGGAACCGCAATTACGGTGTTTCCGGTTCTTAATCTGACAGGCTCACGAGTGTGTTCCGTGTTCCACCAGGTTAGTAGTTCGAAGATGTTAGGAATGTAAACCGGAAAGTCATAGAAAGTGAGAAGTGTTTTAAGGTGGACCCCATTGTCAAGACAGAAAATAAGCTTTTTTAAAGTGTATCATTTCATCCTGTTTGCTTATAGTTTTACTTAAGCAAACTTCCTGGGGTGTTTTATATATCAGGAATCCATGGTTTTAAAAGAATAGATTCCCGCCTAAATTTCGGGAATGACGAGAGAACTATAAGGGAGACAAATCTCCCCT
>Ga0209608_1000456_pt1 | contig 41323 bp, 33 predicted proteins | sample AD_UKC130_MetaG_FD_184428 | JGI IMG/M metagenome (GOLD analysis project Ga0209608, IMG submission 184428) | Active sludge microbial communities of municipal wastewater-treating anaerobic digesters from Canada - AD_UKC130_MetaG (SPAdes) (version 2) | ecosystem: Engineered > Bioreactor > Anaerobic...
GGCCTCCAATGCCAACCGCGCTCTTATCCGGGAACTCTACCGGCTGCGCCTGGAGAATCCCCCTTTGATCAAGGGCAGCGAGATGATGGACCTGCTGCTGGCGGGCAGCGTTATTCCCGCCGAGGAATTCACCCCCCTGCTCCGGGAGGCCCTGGAAGAGGTTAAAAACCGCGATCCCTGGAAGCCCGCCAACCCGCGCCTGCTGGTCTGGGGCAGCATCCTGGATGACAGCACCTTTTACCGCATGATCGAGGAAGCGGGGGGGAAGGTGGTCGCCGACGATACCTGCATCGGCTTCAGGGTGTGGGAAAAAGATATTCCGTTAACCGATGATCCCTACCAGGGCTTGAAGGAGCACTATTTTGTCAACTTCCAGTGCCCCCGCACCGACCGGGGCCCGGGAATCCAGCGCTTCCAGTATATCCTGGACCGGGCACGGGAATACAATGTGGACGGGGTGATCGGCTACATTATCTCCTTCTGCGATCCCCACAAACTGGATTACCCCGACCTGCGGGATTACCTGAAAGAAGCGGACCTGCCCATGCTTCTTATCGACGACAACTACAGCTTCACTCCCGGGGAGGGGATCAAAACCCGCCTGCAGGCCTTTATCGAGATGTTGAAATAAGCTTTTCTTGGCCGGGCTTTCTTATCCTGGCGCCTTCCCCCTTGGGGGAAGGCGTTGTTTTGTTACTAAAGTTATTGTCGAAGCCTGCATCTTATGCGAAAATATAACCATTATAGAATCAGCAGCAAAGGTGAGTGATCTGCCATGGGCCTGATTGTCCAGAAATATGGTGGAAGTTCCCTGGCCACCCCGGAGCATATCCGGAACGTAGCCCGCAGCGTCGCCGCCGCCAGGGCGCAAGGGAACCAGGTGGCCGTAGTGGTTTCCGCCATGGCCGGAGAAACCGACCGTCTTCTTAACCTGGCCCGGGAGCTTAGTCCTTTGCCCCCGGAGCGGGAACAGGACGTGCTGGTATCCACCGGCGAACAGGTCAGCGCCGCCCTGCTGGCCATGGCTCTGAACGGGCTGGGCTGCCCCGCCCGCTCCTACCTGGGCTTCCAGCTGCCCCTGCGCACCGACTCCAGCCATACCAAGGCCCGGATCCTCTCCGTGGGCGGGGAGAAGCTGGAGCATACCCTCCGCCAGGGAATCATCGCCATAGTGGCCGGCTTCCAGGGCGTGACGGAAGCGGGGGATATCACCACCCTGGGCCGGGGCGGCTCCGATACCACGGCGGTAGCCCTGGCCGCCGCTCTCCGGGCGGATGTTTGCGAGATCTATACCGACGTGGACGGGGTCTACACCACCGATCCCCATATCTGCCCCAAGGCGCGCCATCTGGAGAAGATCGCCTACGAGGAGATGCTGGAGATGGCCAGCCTGGGAGCCAAGGTGCTGCAGATTCGGGCCGTGGAGCTGGCCTGGAAATACCGGGTGCCCCTGCTGGTCAAGTCGTCCTTCGGGAGCAACCGCTGTACCTGGATTGTGGAGGAGGAGAAAATAGAGATGGAGAACGCTATCGTATCGGGAATAACCCTGGACCGCAATCAAGCCAAGATATCCGTAATCGGCGTCCCCGACCGGCCCGGGATTGCTTACCGCATCATCTCGCCCCTGGCCCAGGAGGCCATTAATGTGGACATGATCATCCAGAACGCCAGCAGCGAAGGCTTCACCGACTTTACTTTCACCGTGCCCCGGGGCGATGAACACAAGGCCCGCCCCCTGATGGAGCAAATCGCCCGGGAGATCGGCGCCCGGGAGGTGCGCATCGACAACGGCATCGCCAAGGTCTCGGTGGTTGGGATCGGCATGAAGAACCATCCCGGGGTGGCCTCCCGGATGTTTAAGGCCCTGGCCGAACATAATATCAACATCGAAATGATCAGCACCTCGGAGATCCGCATCTCCTGCGTGGTTAACGCCCACTACGGGGAGCTGGCCGTCCGGGTTCTCCACGATGCCTTTGAGCTGGACCGGTCCCCGCAAAAATAAAAAATTCCCCCGGCATCGCCGGGGGAATTAATTTTCGCTTGAACAGGCTTAAAGCCGGATCTGGCGGCTTAAAGCTGGATCTTGCCTTCCTGCATGGTCTTCGTGGGCTTAAAGATATCCAGGGGGAACTTGTTGTAGATCTCTTCCAGCTTGCTCAGGAGCAGCGGGTAGCCGATGCTGCCGGCCAGGGCAAAGGGGCCCAGGGGTGAACCGCCGCCGTTGACCATGGCCAGGTCGATCTGGGCGGGATCGTCCACCACGCCTTCTTCCAGGAGCTTGGTGGCCTCGTTAACCTGCAGGGCGACCACGTGGTTAAGGTCGTACTCCGTGGTGGCCTTGGAGAGATCGATCTCCGGCCTCCCCTTGGACCAGTCGTAAATGCCTTTGCCCGTCTTCTTGCCCAGGTTCCCCGCTTTTACGTACGCCAAAAGGGCCTCGGAAGGCTTGTAATCTTCGCTCAGCACCCGGGCAAAATACTCCATCCCGTGTACCGCGATGTCGATGCCCACGAAATCCATCAATTCAAAGGGCGCCATGGGAGTAACGGGCTTGAAGGCGGCGTCGAACTCTTCGGGAGTGGGGTGGCCCACCTCCAGGATCTTGGAGAGCAGGACCAGGGTCGGCTCATTAACCCGGTTAAAGATAAAGCCGGGGGAGTCCTTCTTCACAATGACCGGCACCTTTCTAATTTTCTGCGCCAGGTCATAGCCCACCTGGACGGATTCGTCAGAAGTCTTCTGTCCCTTGATCACCTCGACCAGCTTCATCAATACCGCGGGGTTGAAAAAGTGATAGCCGATTACCTTTTCCGGTCTCTGGGTGGCCGAAGCAATATCGGTAATGCTGATATTGGAAGTGTTGGTGGCCAGGATGGCATGCTGGGGAGCAAACTTGTCCAGATCGGCGAAAACGCTCTGCTTCAGCTCCAGCTTCTCGGGAACCGCCTCGATGACAAAATCGGCATCTTTCACCGCTTCCTGGAGATCCAGGGTGGTGGTCAGGCGCGCCATGGCATCGTCATAGGCTTCATCGGTCAGCTTTCCCTTGGCTTTGAACCGGTCAAAGCTGGATTTAATGCCGGCCAGCCCTTTATCCAGGAACTTTTGATCGATGTCCCGCATAGTCACCTGGTAACCACCCAGCAAGAAGGCAGCCGTTATACCGTGCCCCATGTCCCCCGCGCCGATCACGGCGATTTTTTTGACATCTTCCGCTTTCATCTCTCTTCTCCCTTCCTTGGAATTAATAATAAACTTGTAAATGAGGTGGATACCGGTTTTACCGGTGTGCCCCCTGGCCATGGGGCCTGTTGCCATCTGGAGAGCGGGAGCAGGCGCACCGAACCCGGCTCCTGCTCCGTTGCCAATCTAATGCCAGGGGAAATTTGAATTACTTTTGAAATTATATCAATTTTCTTATATAAATGTCAATAGATAATAAACTGAACACAGCTTATTTAAGGGCGGAGCAGGACAAAAAAAGGGCTGCGTTCTCCAAACACAGCCCCCGCCAAGTAATACCGCTTATTTGATTTAAGTATTAAGCCGGCCGCCCTTTGGGAACAGCATTAGCCGCAGCCGCAATCCGAACCGGAGTTTCCGTCGGTTACGGTAAAGCCCCCGCCAAATTCTGGGCGGTAATCGATCAATTTCCCCTGGAGAAGGGCGGAGATGCTTTGATCATAAACCAGGCGCAGCCCCTCCGCATCCTCGACGATATCGCCAGCTTGAACCGACTCTTCCAGAGTCAGGCCGAACCGGGGTCCGCCTCACCCCATGCCGCTGATATAAAGGCGGATATAGGCCTGCTCTTTCTGTTCCTTGGCCAGGATTTCCTTAAACCTATCCGCCGCGCGGGCAGTTATTTTCAGCATGAGCAATCTCCTTTCCGGCAATTATTCGAAAAACGGTCTCCTTTTTTTCTGCTCTTAGCATACACCTCGCCTCCCCCTTCTGCAACCCCCGGGCCGGGAGCCGCCCGAGCAGGGCCGGCTAGGCCGCTCCATGTTGATTGACTCCCCCAGGCAAGAACCTCCGTGGCAAATATATAGCCAAAGAACCGTCCCGGCGATATAAGGAGAACGTTCCCCTGATAATATCATTGGAATCGTCACCGTGATATATGCAATAACATATATCAGGAGAACCGCCCCGGCGATATATTTTTAATTTGGCATTATGCGCCCCCTTCTCCCATAAAAATTAGTAAAAGGGGCGAGGGGGGACAGCATGTCTTCGCCGAAAATCAGGTTGCTGGTTATCCCCAGGGGGGTCCTCCCCGGCGCGGCCATAATCCTGCTGCTCCTGGCGGTAATTCTTAAAGTCATCCCCCAGGCCGAACCCGTCTCGCTCTACTACGGATTTCCCCTGCGCGAAGTAGCGGTGGTAATAGATCCCAGCCACGGGGGCATTGATCCGGGGGCCCATTACGAGGAGGTACTGGAGAAAGAGGTTTGCCTGTCTGTAGGCCTGGAACTGAAGCGCTTGCTGGAACAGGCCGGAGCCCGGGTAATCATGACCCGGACCGCGGACCGGGATGTCAGCGAACACTATCCCGACGACCTGGAGTCCCGCTACCAGAGGGATATGAAGGGGCGGCTGCGCATCATCAATGAAAGCGGGGCCGACCTTTTCGTCAGCCTGCATATCAATTCTTTTCCCGACCCCAGCGTGCGCGGGGCTATCGTCTTTTATAGGAACAACCGGCCCGAGAACCCGCTCCTGGCAGAAATCATTCAGAGGAATATAAACCCCGTGGTCAATGTGAACCCCCGGCCGGGCCAGTTAATCCACCAGAAGACCAAAGAAGGGGACTACCTGCTTACCAACAGGGCCGTTATCCCCGGGGTCATCGTGGAGATGGCCTTTATCACCAACCCCGACGACCGGGCTTTAATCCGCCAGGAGAGCCACCGGAGGCGGCTGGCCGGCGCCATCTTTCTCGGCATTGTGGAGCACATCTACACCCTCCGCCGGGAGCCCCCGCCCTCCGGGGAGCCCTGATCAGCGGCTAGTCCTCAAGCCAGTACTGGGGGCATTGTTCCAGAAACTGGCACAGGATCAGCCCCGATTCCTTCCACTTCTTCGCCTCCTCCACGCCGATATAGCGGAAGTGCCAAGGTTCATAGATGTAGCCCGTGATCTCCTCGGTCCCCTGGGGGTAGCTCATGGCAAAGCCGTACTTGTAGGCGTTCTCCGCCAGCCAGATCCCCTCCGGGGTTTCGCCAAAGTATTCGTCAAGGTAGGCTTCGGGCACTCCGCGCACGGCGAAGTCCACGGTGGTCCCCAGCTGGTGCTCCGACTGGCCGGGACGGGCGCTGGACCGGTTGGCCTCCTTCTCTCCATACTTGGCCGCATAACTGTTAAAAAGATGTCGCTGGGTATCGTAGCTGCGGTACGCCGAGCAAACGGCCAGGTTAAGCCCTTCCGCCCGGGCATCCTCCCACATGGCCCGAAGGTGGATATAGGCTTCCTTCCGCAGTTGGAAAGGATATTCCTGGTACCACATTTCCCGGGGGATGGGGACCAGGTCGGTGGGGGCATACCTCCCCAGGGTGGTATTTTTCGTCACCAGGGCCAGCAGGTAGTTCCCGTCGGCAACGGTTAATAGATTACTGGAAGGCGGCGGATCCGGTTTCTTCCCGGAACCGGCGCCGGCACCGGGATCGGGTGTGCCGCCGGGGTTGGGTTCATCGCCCGGGTCCGGTTCGTCGCCGGGATCCGGTTCATCACCCGGGTCGGGTTCGTCGCCGGGATCGGGGTCCCCGGGATGGTCGCCCCCTTCCCCGGGCTCCTCCACGGGATCGCTTGCTGCCGGCGGCTGGCTGCCGTAAGCGGGCAGCCGCTTCCGGCTTAGATAACCCGCCAGGAAGCAGATTATTAAAACCAAAACCAGCAAAAATAGGCGGGGAAAGTTCTTAAAAAATTTGCCGCTTGCCTTACTTCTTCTTTGGTGCATGGCGTTTCTTCCCTCGAACTTTGATTTTCTGTAAACATTCTACAAGTTTTTAGCATTTCCCTTTGGCAAGAAGAACCAACTACCTAGCCTGAACCTTTTCTTCCCCGCTTATACCTGGCAAAGCATCTTCTCCCCGAGGGAACAAGCCGCCGGAGAAAACATACAATAGCTAGCAGAAGAGGCTGGAACACTTCCGGTGGTGATGGGTATGACCGGCAACCAAGAGAACTTTCGCACCTTCAGGGGGTATGCCCTGGCCCGTCCGGCAGATTCCCTCACCGCCAGCATGGAGGACTACCTGGAGATGATCTGCCGCCTATGCGAAGAGAACGGCTTTACCCGGGTCAATGACCTGGCCCGGGTCCTGAACGTGAAACCTTCCTCCGTTACCAGCATGCTGCACCGTCTCTTGGAAAGAGAGTTGATCGTCTACGAAAAATACGGGGTCATCGTCTTAACCCCCCGGGGAAAAAGGATCGGCCGCCGCCTGCTCCAGAGGCACGACATGTTGGAAAAGTTTTTCTCGGCCATCGGGGTCCGGGAGAGGCTCCTGGAAAACGTGGAATGCATCGAGCATAATCTCACCCCCGAAGCCATTCGGCGCCTCTCCCTCCTGGTAGAGTACATCGAAGCCCACCCGGACTGGTTCAGCCATTTCCAGAATTTTGCCGCCCGGCAGCCGGGTTAACCCTCCAGCAAAAGCCTCCTCCCGCACCTCCATCGGAGCCCTTCTTCTCCGCCGTTATCGCAGCCCAAACAGCGCCCCGGCAGGGCGTTAAAAAAAGCCCGGAGATTCTCCGTCTCCGGGCCGCGAAATTTACACCGGAAAGGCTACTGAATAATCAATTCCCGGAATTCAAAGCTGGTATAGGAAGTATGGTGCCCCTCCTTAAAGTTCAGTTCCAAATTGGGGATGGTAATCCGCTCCACCTCCATGTAGTGGGCGTTGAAAAAGACCTCCCGGCCTGTACCCACGGTATTCCCAATCCCGGCAACGTTGACCAGCAGGCTGTTCCAGGGCTCCAGGAACCACATTTTGGTGACCGGTATGTCCAGGACCAGGATAATGGCATCCAGGCGAGCAAAAGCCATCTCCGATACGTGGAGCACCAGTTTGCCGGAGATGGTGAGCTCTTCATTCCCGCCGGAGGTGGTGACAAAAAAGTGGTAGGGCTTCCCGTTAATCGTTAGATTCTTGGCCATGTAAAAGCCGGCCATCCCCTTGACATTGCGCATGCTCAGGCGGGACATGGTCTGCTCCGGCAGGGTGGAGGTCTCCTGCCCCTTCAGCCTGCTGTGCAGGAAATTGTAGGCCCGGTCAAAGCTGTTGGCGAAGACGACAAACCCGCCCCTCTCCGGCAGCTGCGGAAAAATGTACGGGTTCCCCAGGGGTGCTGTTCCGTAAACCCACTGGTACTCCGGTGCGCCGTCTTCCCCCGGCAGGCTTTCTTCTTCTCCCGCCGGCTTTGCTCCATCACCGCCGCCGGGGGGCTCATTCCCGGAGCCTTTCCCGGGCTCATTCCCGGAGCCTTTCCCGGGGTCTTTCCCGCTTTTCCCCCCCGGATCACTCCCGGGTTCTGTCACGGGCTTTTCCCCGGGTCCCGCAGGTTCCACCGCCGGGTCCTCCCCCGGTCCGGATCCTTCTCCGGGAAGCGGTTCTTCAACGGGCTCCTTTCCTTGACCGCCTTTTTTGGGGTAGAGCCCCAGCCGCCTGAGCATATCGTCCAACATTCTTAGAAAGTCGCCCACCAGCCCCAGCCCCGGCTGTTCCGGTACCAGCTCCTGGTTGAAGGAGATGGCATATATGGCACCGCTGTAATTAAGGGTCCCGCAAAGGATCAGCAAGAAAATCAGCGCCGTAGCCAGCAGCGATTTAAGCTTGGCGACCCTGGTGCGATTGGACCTGTTCATAATATGCACCTTCCCGTATTGAACTCCGCGGATGTTGGCTAGGCCTCGTCCACTAGAAAACTCTCCTCTTCGCTAATCGCCCTGGCTGCCTCCTGTTCCAGCCCGTTCCAGCTGAATACCAGGGCGCCGCCGATAATCCCCAGAATGCCTCCGATAATAACCCCGCCCATGGCGCCCACGTAGGATAGAACAGAAATAGCCATAAGGGCGCAGCCGATAAAACGATGCAGCGGCGGGGTAAAAAAAGCCATCAGGGAGAGGGCCAGCATCAGGGAGCCGAACACAAGGCCGGCCAGGTACAGGCCGCTTCCGGGCAAGAACAACATGGGGGCAATACTTATGCCCACCCAGAGGACCAGGCCTCCCCCCAGCAGGGCCAGCAGCCCTCCCAGCAGCGGGCGGAAGCGATTGGCCGCGAAAATAAAGCCGATGGAAACGGGCAAAAGGATGCTGAATGCCAGCGTAAAGAGCAGATATGACAGTCCGTTGAAGAACGCCGTATCGGGCAGTATTCCCCGAACCAGGGAGCTGATGAAGGAGCCGATCCACACCCCGGCAAAGCTGAAGAGGGTGATGATCAAATATTCGGCCGGGTAGGCAAGATAACGATCTTCTTCCTTGTGCCCTTCGATAATGTTGAAAAGGAAAATCCAGAAAAACAGTACATAGAACAAGGTGAAAAAAGTGCCGCCCGCTGCTCCCAGGTTTAAGGCGCTGCTCCCGCCAATCAAAACCCCCGGCATAATTCCCGCTGCGGCCAGCATGATCCGCGGGGCGGCCTCTTCGTTTTCATGCCTCTTTAATAGGGTAACCACGACCACCAGCAGGATGGCCATCCCTATTGCGCTGCCCAGGATCCCCCCCAGGTGCCCTTTAAAGATCAGGCCCCCCAGCAGGGAACCGATGAACAGTCCCATAAACGCCATCTGGATCTGCTCGCCTTTTCCCTTTAACATAGTCCACCCCTATCATCCTGACCGCGAGAGGGCTGCCCCTCTCTCCCGGGGGCAGCTCCTCCCGCCGGCTAGTTGGAACCCACCGGTTTACCGTTGGCATCGTAAGCGACTACTTTAATGTTAATCATGGGGATGCTCATGGAACTGGCCGTCAGCGAGTGCGCGTTAATAGTGGCTTTCTCCATCACGACTTTGTCGGCACCCATGGTAAAGGTTTTCAAAACATCTTTGGAATATTTCTCCTTGACGGTCATCATCACAAAGTCGCCGACATCGCTTTTGATGCCGGTAACGTTCATCTTGATCCCTTTGCCGTTAACCTCGCCCAGGGGGATCACCTGGAATTCGATTTTGTGAATGCCGTACTTCCCCAGGGTCTTGCTTACGTCCAGCGCCTTGGACAAGACCAGCCCTTGGATCTTGTTGGTCGCCATGCTGATCGCCGCCTGGGGCCATTCGGCTTTTTCCGCCGTTTCACCAATGGCCGGCCACAACTCAAATCCGGTCCCTTCAATGTAGTCGGCATTTACCTGGAATCCACCGATCCCGGTAAGGGGAAAAGCAGCGAACAGCTTCCCGGTAAAGAATAAAGAACCGATTAAAAGCAGCAGCGCCGCGAAGCCGGTGACCACCGTCCAGATGAAACGCCTCTTATTGATGGTCAGCGTGCCAATCATCGCCAAGGAAATCCTCTCCTTTTTGGTTTATTCCTGTTGACAGGTTGGCCTTAATGATGTTAGCACCTTAAATTTCTTTAAAAGGATTACCACCTCCAGGCTAAATAGATGTTATTTTAATAATATTCAAACTATTTATGCTATATTACGACAGCAAAGGTGTTGCCTTTAAATTATATCTTTGGGAAACTGCTGCTGTCTCGGAGCTTAAATGATTGCCTCGGGTACAATGCCGGTGGTGCAATGAAAGCCTCGGGTACAATGCCAGTGGTGCAATGAAAGCCAAATTATCATGAAAGCTGGATTAACAATATTCTAATAATTTATACTATATTCCGATCACAAATTGGTTACATTTATTATAAAATACCGTTCAAAAAAGCCTGGAGAAGTCTTTCTCCAGGCCTTATTGGTAATATTTTATATACAGCGCTGCGCGCAAAGGCGTTAGTTAAAGATCCTTTACGACGGCAAGGGCCGCCCGCGCTGTCCCGCCTTTCCTGGGCAGGCGGTACTCCAGGCGCTTTACGAACCGGCACTCTTTTTAAGATCATTGAGATAGCGTATAGCCGACAGGGCCGCCCGGCAGCCCTCGGCGGCAGCTACCACCACCTGCTTGGTTTCGGGACAGAGCACATCCCCGGCGGCAAAAACCCCCGGCACCGCCGTGCGCATCTCGCTATCCACCTGCAGGCAGCCCCGCTGGTCTGTGGGCAGGGCCCCCCTTAAAAAACTGGTCACCGGCCGGTTCCCATACAGGTAGATAAAGACCCCCTGGACCTCAATGCGCTCCAGGCTTCCTCCCCGCCGGATCTCCACGCCCTGGACCGCTCCCTCGCCGTAAATCCGCTGCAGGGTGGCCCCGGTAACCGCCACCACCTCTCCGGGGATCTCCCCGGGGAGCTCTTTCTTGGAGGTGATAAAGTAGAGCTTCGCTACCAGCCTGGCCAGGTGGCGGGCCTCTTCCAGGGCCTCGGTCCCGGAGCCCACCACGGCGACGGTCTTCCCGCGGAAGAAGGCTCCATCACAGGTGGCGCAGTACGAGACCCCCCGCCCGATTAGCTCCTCCTCCCCGGGAACGGAACTGGCCCTTTCCATGCTGCCGGTGGCGATAATCAGGGCCCGCCCGGAATAGAGATCCAGGTTGCCGTAAGCGGTTTTAATCTCCTGGTCCAGGTCGACTCCGGTGATCCGGTCCTGGGCAAAACGGGCTCCAAAGGATTTCGCCTGGCGATGCATCGTCTCCAGCAACTCTTCCCCGCTGGTGGAGACCACTCCCGGGTAGTTCTCCAACTCCCGGATCAGGCGGGCCGCCCCCGTACCCAGGCCCCGGTCGACCACCAGGGTCTCCAACCCGGCCCGGGCGGCATAAATGGCGGCGCTGGCTCCCGCCGGCCCTCCCCCTACAATCAATACATCTACTGCCTCCACTGCAAACCACCCCCGCAGCTAGTTTTTCCGGTCTCCATTAAAACAAGCCGGTTCCTTGAGTTTATTAATCAATTTTATCATAGGACGCGGACAAAAAAATGTTAGCGGTGAGCAGTTAACCGCCGGGCTTAAGAACGTGCATTAGTTCGGCAAAGGCTTTTTGCGGCACAGCAATAAATGCAAAAACAGTCGGCAGGCAGGCCTTTGTTTTGATATCAACCACAGCACCATAACATTGGGCAATAGTTAACTGTTTTGTAACATATAACCGGCCCGGGATCAAGACTTCCCCGCCGACGAGGCTTGGGGACCTCCTTGCCCCGGGCCCGCCCGGGCTCCGGGAGACCCTGGCTGGTTTTGGGGAAAAATCGGCTCCGGCATAAACCTGCTCAGGAAAAGCCCTTCTTCATGAACGCACCGTCAACTTGCCATTGACTGCCTTTGTAAATAATTGCTATAATTTGTTATGCCTGGCCCGCAGAACGGGCAATCTCGTGCAAAAAAACAGACTTGTTAATATTTAAATTGGAGATAAGGTGAATTGTATTGGCCGAAAATAAAGCCTCTGAAAAGAGGGAAGGCTTGGAATCCGGCAACCGGTATGACGCCATCGTCATCGGAACCGGGATGGGGGGCTCCGCCTGCGGCGCCCTCCTGGCCAAGCACGGGTTCAAGGTGCTTATTCTGGAAAAAAACCCCCGCATCGGGGGCTCTTGTTCTTATTACGAAAAAGACGGCTTCAAGATAGACATGGGGACCCATATGTTCATCCGGGGGAACAAGGGGCCCTTCGGGACATGCACCAGGCGGCTGGGAATGGGCACGCCCCTGGAATTCATAAGAACCCGGAATATTGCCTGGCTGCGCGGATTCAATGTGGACGCCCGCGTCCCTTCCAATGTGTTTCTCATGCCCATATTCATAGGCCGGGTGCTGGTGCAGTCGGGATTTCCCCTCCGGTTAATCCCCAATGTTATGCGCATGTTTTACGATATTCTGAAGATGCCGCCGGAAAAGATCGAAGAATGGGATGGGAGGACCATAGAAGAGTTTATGGCCCAGTACACGGAGGAGCCATTTGTGCATGCCCTGATCGGGTTTCTCCTGGGGCTGTATTTTATCCTGCCTCCCTGGCAGGCTTCGGCCGGGGAGTCCATCTGGAATTTCCAGCGCTTTGTCTATGACAGCAGCCTGGGCTACCCCAAAGGAGGTGCCGTGGCCATACCCGCCACCTTCCTGAAAGGCGCGGAGATGCACGGCGCCAAGGTTATGACCAATGCGGGCGTGACCAAGATTATGGTGGAGGACGGGAAAGTCGCCGGGGTGGTGGTGAAGGATAAAGACAAATTCTATGCTCCCGTGGTGGTATCCACCACTTCTCTCCGGGATACAGTATTTAAACTTGCCGGCAGCCAATATTTCCCCAAATCATATGTAAACCGGGTGGAGAAGATCAAGAGCAGCTTTATTGCCGTCCAGGCCAAGATCGGGCTGAAAAAAAAAGTTACCGATGTGGGATGCGTATGCGGCAGCTATCCCCGGAAAAGATCCCAGAAGGATATATCCCTGGAGGAAATGAAAAAGATTTTTAAAAACCTGGAAGAAGGGAAGCTTCTGTCCTATACTCCGATTTACTGCCCCATCCCCTCCAATTTCGATCCCGACCTGGCCCCTCCGGGGAGGCAGCTCCTCACCGCCTGTGCCGTGGCCCCCACCACCGACATAGAGCTGCAGGACGATCCCAAGGCCTGGATTGACGACATGCTCACGGCACTCTATGACCTGGTTCCGGGGGCCAAGGAGAATGCGATTTTTGTGGACACCTTCTCCGTGGAGGCCATGGCCAATTGGATCGGCAAAACCTCGGGAGCCGCCGTCACCACGGGACAAACTCCCGACCAGGTGGGCGTAAATCGCCCCGGGCACCGGACGCCCGTGAGCGGCCTTTATATATGCGGCGACGGGGCCGGAAGCCGGGGAGTAGGAACTGAACTGGCCTGCCAGAGCGGAATGGATTGCGCCGACCTTATCTTTAACGATTGGAGAAATTATTTAATCTAGCTAGCTGGAACATCAACTCCGGGAGATAGAGCCAATAAGCCAATATTATGGGAGAACCAGGGGAAAGACCCCGCAAGCCGCAACCGGGCCGGAGAGGTTCTCACAAAGGAAGGGAGTTTGTCCATGAAGCCCAAATTAATTGCCATCCTGGTCCTAATAATTCTGTTTCTTATTATCCTGGCCCAGAACACCCAGGTTATAACCTTGAGCCTGCTCTTCTGGAAAATCAACATGAGCCAGTTTCTGCTCATCGCCTTCGCCCTGATTATCGGCTTCGTGGCGGGCTATCTGATTTGCCTGCTGACGGCCAAGCAATAGCCGGAAGCATTTTATATTCCGCCTTCAAAATGCCTCCTCTCAGGCTCCTCTTGGCCAGCCGGTGTCATAACCTGATCTTTCTGCATGAATCCAGCGGCTTGGCGAGCTTTCGCCCCTGGATCTGCGTTTACAAGCTTTTTCCGGAGGTCTCTGCCGATTCATTCTTGATTAATAAAAGGCTTGAGAAGTTAATCTCAAGCCTTTCATTGCCACACCCAAAATCAATTGATTAAAAGACTAAAAGGAGAGTCGCCTCATACGAAAAGAATGGCGATTTCCGGGCCGTGACATTTGCACCGCCTTAACTTATCTTTTTTTCCGCTTTAAGATAAGGGCACCGGCCAGCGCCATTATCGCAGCGGGCACCATGTTTAACAGTCCCCCGCCACCGTCAGTAGAGGGAAGTTCATTGCCCGGTTCAGGTCCGGTCGGTCCTTCAGTTTTTGGAGGCTCCGGGAAAAATATGGCCGCAGCGCTTACGGTCTGGTCCTGCAAGATTGCAACCTCAATAGCGTCAAGTTTTTCAAAACCCGGCACCTCTTTAAACTCAATCGTATAGGTGCCTACGGGAATGCCGCTTTCCGTCGCCCCGCTGTTAAACCAGGTTGTGGTGCCGGTCCGTCTCCACTGGACCCCGGCAGCAACAGCAGCGGCAGGTTCTATGGTTACGGTCAATGAGCCTGTTTTAGGGGGAATTACTTCGGTAGTGACACTGTCCGAATTGGTGACGCTGTCGTCATCGGCCGCCGTGGCGGTTAGGGTCAGGATATCCTTTGTGCCCACCGCGGCCCCGGGAGCTATGGTCAACTCCACGGCAACGCTAGCGGTCTGCCCGGCGGGAATGGTCAGGGTTGAACTTTCCAGGGAGGTGTTCCAACCGGAGGAAGAGCCGGCCGTTAAATTGTAAACTGTTTCTTGGTCTCCTTCATTGGCAAGGGTAAAAGTGTAGCTTATAGTTTCACCGGGCGCGCCCTGCCTGTCGGGGGGAGCCAAAACCTGAACCAAACCTGCGGCGGTCCATTTTTCATAAGCGACAATAGTCCAGCTTTCCCCGGGGGCCAGGCCGGCCCGGTTCCACTGCAAGGCGTAGCCGGAATCATGATAGTCATCGCGCACGGTATCCGGAAGCTGGCCCAGGCTCATGTAGTCGAACACATCACTATAACTGCCTTCATAATAGTGATCAGCGGGTGAAGAGGAGGCTCCGTAAAAGCCCATGATTCCGGTAATCGCCGGGTCGGGGTTGGTCAGGTAGACCATCCTCAAGGAAGGATCCCAGTGCCCCAGGGATTCATCATCTCCGCCAAAATAAGCGTCTCCACCGTGAATAAAGCGGACATCGGTATAGGTGCGGTCGCTGTTGTTTTTAATCACCCAGCTTTTGCGGTAGTAAGAGCTGCCGTTGGTATAAGCAATAGTCTGGGTAATCTCGACCCCCGAGTCGCCGGCACGGTAAACCGTGCGTATAGTCCAAGCATCAACTTTCCCATGAGAAACCGGGGTAAAATATTCCCAACGATCATCAGGAAAGCTCATCCAGTCGCTAATTTCTTCACTAACATATGTAGGGAACGACTCACTGCCTCCGTCCAAGACCAGAACCGAACCCCAACTGGACTCATTATCATCACTTTGATAATATTGATATTGCCCCTGGTAATAAGCGGCCATAGTCCCTTCGTTTGCAGCCCAGATTTCTAAAGGATCGCCCTCGATCTTAAGAAACGTATCGGAATACTGGGCGCCGGCCACGCCACTGCCAATGAAGAGAAGCAGACAAACCAAGAATAATACCCGCAGCTTTTTCACAAAAAACACCTCCAAATAGTATAGCCTCCCAAAAAAGGGGATTATTACTTCGATAGATGCTGTTGGCATCTGCCCCCAACTTTTTGGGGCACAATTAGACTTCTTGATTGTATACTTATTGAAGCTAAAACAAAATAACTTTTAAGAAAAATCACCCTCAGGGTGATACAACTTTTTTAGAAAGCTTGTTTAAAACCAGTTTTTTCTTCATGATGATCTTCTTAAAGAGCTAAAATCCCAATTCTTTCCCTTTATAATTGCTTAAGCTTGCTTCCTAATTTTCCCCGTTGATTCTCGAGCCTTACCTTTCAAAACTCTCAGCCCCAAAACAAAAAGGGCTTGAGAAAAATCTCAAGCCCTTAATTAATAGCCTCTTGGCGGGAGTAGATGGGAATCGAACCCACCGTGGGTTTATAAGCCCACCACAGGATTTGAAGTCCAGGAGCGCCACCAGGCCGCTATCTACTCCCGCAAGCCAAAACCAGGCGCGCTGTTCTTTTGGGCAGCGGTGTTGCCGCCGGCTGCCCCTGCTATTGAGAAAAACATAACCTATGGCTTCTTTTTATTGTATCAAGCAAGGCCGGGCGAATCAAGCTGTGCCGCCATAATAATTCCCTAAGAAATACTGTGATCAAGCTCTGCTCGGAGCGCCGTCTTTGGCGCGGCTTTCTTCCTGCTGTTGATCACCCTGACATCGACTCCCGGCTTTCAGCCACCTCTGGGCAGGATAATCAATGATCCGGGCCGCAATAACCTCTCTGGCCTTTCAATCCCCTATTGATCAGGGCAACCGATAAACGCAACGGAAGAAAAGCACCGTCCCGGGCAAATCCGATCAAGCTCCAGTGACGGCCGGCCCTAATTACCTTTTCAGTGCCGATCATGACATGGCCAAAAAGGACGGCTGTCAGGAAATAGCAAGCGATACTTGCCCATTCCGAACACGGTATTTTTACCCACGTGAACGTGCTCGCCCAAGGCCAGCCAGGGTAGAAACTCGTCCAGGGGGCCCCGGTAGGTCACGCTGCCGACAAGCCCGCCCATAGGTATGCGCCGTTCCTGCCGCCGGGAATAGCGCTCAATATCCATGACTACTGTGTAGTCTTCCACAAGTTCAATGCGCCGGGCCCGCTCGGCCAGGCCGGCATAATCGGCTTCCAGCGGGCGGCCATGATGGAAATAGGAGAGGGCGGAGATGCGGCGCATGGCCTGGCGAAAAAATACATGGAAGTGCGGCCTGGGCGCCATCTTCCCCTTGTTTTTTAAATTCACCGGAGTCTCGAAAATCACGTGTATCCTACTCGCCTTTGCCGGGTGTTTAGCTGCCACCTTCGCTCCAGTGTAGTGGAGATCCACCGAGCGAAAAGTGTTGGTCAAGCGGGTATAGAGCAGCTCCTGCCGATCCAGCCCCAGAGCGACTATCTCTTCCACTTCGAAAGGGCGGCGCCCCCGGCCCAGCCCCGCCTCGCCCATCTCCCGGAAGACCACGATAAAGTAGGGCAAAAATTCAATGGCGCGGCCGATAAGCAGCAAGTGGAAGTCCAGCTTTTCTCCGGGCTCAAATTCTGTTTTTGTTTCCGCGGGCGGTTCGATGACAAAAGGGCGGGGTATGTTTTCATAGTTCCTAAGAGCCTCGGCATCCGCCGGCGGCGAAGTTTCGAAGACATAGGCGTACGGGCAGTCTTCTTTGAGCCGGCAATTGCCGCAATCGTCCAGCCTCCGGGAGCAGACGGCCCGGCGGAAAACCGAACCGAAGTTTCCCAGGAAAACGGAACCCTTGTAAGGCGGCAGGGAAAGGCCCCGCCGACCGGCGGAGATGGTAATACGGTAGCGGGCCAGGCGGAAAAAGTCGAACATGGATGCTCCTTCTTCCAATCCATAATTGTATTCCTAAACTCTGCGGCTTTAAAATCTGGGAGTATTGTTAATTATAACAAAGCAAGTGTGACAGATATGGACATACCACTGCGGGGATAGCAAAAAAAATGCTGCTTTTAGGGGTAGATTTTTCTGGCTTTCTCCAGTTCGGTTTTGATCTCTTTTACCAGGTCCGGCGGCTCCAGGGCCTTGGCTTCGCTGCCGAAGCTGAGGATCCAGCTTTTTACCCGGTCAAGGCCGCTGGTGGTCATGGTCAAGATGACGGAGCCGTCGGGCTGCTCCGCCAGCTTCTGGCTGGGGTGCCACTGCTTTTCCCGGATCCAGCGAGCCTGGCGGGGGCTGAACCAGATGCTTACCTCCTTTGCCTCCTCTCCCTTGTAAAATTGAAAGGAATCCCTCATGAACTCCTCGATATCAAAATCCAGGCGTTTTTGAAACTCCCGGTCGGTGCAGCGGATATCGCCGATGCGATCCAGGGCAAAGAAACGATATTCCTGGCGCAGGTGGCAAAAACCGATGAGGTACCATGCGCCCCGGTAGTAGCGCAAAGAATACGGATCCACGAGGCGTTCCTGCCAGTCGCCCCTGGCCGCCGCGTAGTGGGTAATTTTAAGGGTCTTCTTTTGCTGCATGGCCATGGCGACGGCGGCAAAATTGGCGGCCACCGCTTCGTCCTCGCCGCGCAGCGGCTCCAGGTCGAAGGCAATGTGATCGAGGATCCCAAAGTCCAGGGAGATCGTGTCCTGCAGCAGGGCGCATATTTTCCCGAAGGCGCTGACAATATGTTTTTCATAGGGCGTGCCGCGGCACTTGAGGAGAAGGTTGTGGCCCAGGCAGAGGGAGATCAACTCTCCCTCGGTAAGGTTCAGCAGGTCGATGGTATAATCTTTTTCCGTATAGTAGTAGCCCCGCCTCCTGGGACAGTATTCCAGGGGAGCGCTCAAGCTGTCGCGCAAGTAATCCAGGTCGCGCATAATTGTTCGGCGGTGAACCCCCAAATCAGCCGATAAGCGCTTGGCGTTGGGGAAGCTTCCGGCTTTGATGGCCCGGTGGATGATGGCGCAGCGATAGAGCTGGGGCCGCTTGGGCCTTACAATTTTTTTCGACATCGTTTACTCCACCTTGTCGCTTTAAAGCCTTTAATTGTGCTTTATGTGTTTCCAGGTAAATTAAATATGTAAATTATTTAACAATTATGTTGTATTTTCCTCTTTCTTGGAAAAATTTACGGCCATGTAGAAAGTTGTTGCCGCCCTTTGCTGAGATTCATAGGCAAAAAGTATGAAAAGGTGCCGGCAAGACCAGATTAACAACCGGGGCGCAATCTCCTGCCACCATGGGCAGCAAAGATGAAGAGTTGCCGGCAAGACTACCAGGCAGGCAATAGCCGGGGGATTGGGTTAGAATATTAGGTTTAATCGATGGGAAAGCACAACAAAGCTGTAGAGAATTATAGCGCTGGCGATGAAAAACTTTATGGTTAGATGGGCACGGACTGTGGCCGCCGCAGCCCCTGGGACTCTTGGGCTGTAGTATATCCCGCCAAAGAGGCTGCCACCGGCTGCGGCAACATTTCTAAAGGCAGCACCAGATTGCCTTTTTCATCCAGAGTAGCCGTACAGCCAAAGGATTCCGGCCGTTGGGGCGCGCCTTTAACCGCCGGGCAAAAATCTAGCTGCTTGCTCCGCCGGAAAGGCCGCCGGCGGCAATTTCTCTGGAGGCAGCCAGGACCTCCTTTTCGGGATAGCAGGCGGCAAAAAAGATCATGCCGATGAGAATGATTATAGCCGCAGCAGGGCCGGAAAGCTGCACCCCCAGGGTATCGCCGAACAGTTGAATCAGGGTTCCGGAGACCAGCGCCGAGGCGCCCATGGCCATCTTCACCAGCAGCCCCTGGGTGCCGAAATACATGGCCTCCCTTCTTTGTCCCGTCCTCCTCTCCTCCAGGTCGGAGACACAGGCCACTATGGCATCGGGGACGATCATCACCCCTACCTGGGCTATTCCCATCACGCCCAATATGGCCAGCAACAGCACCGTAGGCGATATGACGGTCAATGAATTGGACACAAACAAAGTAAAGGGCAGGGCTGCCACAAACAGCAGCATGGTAAAGATCATGCCCTTCTTGAGACCCAGCTTCTTGGACAGGTAGTTAAGCAAGGGGAAAGCAATTACTGCCGTAGCCTGAGCCAAGAAAAACAGCGAGGCTTCGCCTTCCGACTTCCCCAACAGCTGGGTGGCATAGAGGGGCAGGTTGATAGTAAAGATATTATATCCCAGCTGCAGGGTGATGATGCCGACCAGGTATATGGTAAAAGGCCGGTTCTGCAGGGTTGATTTTACCGCTTCGATAAGCCCCATGGTGGCCGGCTGGGCATCGGTGTAATCCTTTTCTTTGATCAAGGCCGGCACGTAGAGAAAGGGAAGGGCTACCGCCGCCAGGACCCAGACCATGCCGTGAAAACCCAGGGCATCGATTAAGATCCCTGAAACGAGCATCCCCAAAGCGCCGCCCACCATGTAGAAAATCGAGCGGTAGGTAGTTAGGTCCACCCGGTCCGACTGGGTGTGGGCCAGTTCCGCCAGCAGCGCCAGGTAGGGGCAGACATAGCCGGTAAAAAAGGTAAAAAAGAGGCCCAGGAAAATAAAGAGGTGCAGAGCATTCCAGGGAGATTCTCCCTGCACCGGCGGGTAGAAGAGAGCGATAAAAACCAGGACATAAAATATCCCGCTTGCCAGCATAAAAGGGATTCTTCTTCCCAGGCGGCTGTTAAAGTTGTCGGAAAACTTGGCAATGATGGGGTCGGCGATGGCGTCGATGAAGCGGCCGCCAAACATGACGGCGCCGAAGAGAGCGGCGCCAACATACCGGCTTACCCCTTCGATAGGGCTGGTAATGTAAAAGTAGTAGAGCCAGGTCATCACCACCCGGTCCAGGAGCACCCAGCCCGCTGAACCGGCCCCGTAAGCAATTTTTCCCCAAAAAGGCAGCCGTTTAGCCATTTCTCACCTCAAAGCACCAAGTTATTACTTTTTTAAAAGTGTTCAAAAAGACGCACACAAGTTATCTTATTCCACAATTATTAACATTTTCCTGCCGCAAAGGCGTAAGGCATCCATCAGCCGCCCCCCGGGCGGCCATCATACAGAAATAAGGCGCAAAGGGGCTTAATTTCCATCAGAATGGGAATAGACTATTTTTTTCAAAAATGTTATACTAAAGAAGGAATTTTGAGAAGATAGCAAAAATATAGAATATGGGGACTTTAGTGAACGAATTAAATGCAAGGGGGTATTAAGAATTAAAAATTATAACGATAATACCATCGTTGGCACTGCTTTAAAAAACGCGGAGCTTTATCCTGATAAGCTCTACTTGATGTCCAGGTACGACAAGCAGGGGAGGAGAACTGACCAGATCCACAGCTACACCTGGAGAGAGGCCGCTGAAATAATGTGGGATCTGGCATGCGGGCTTTACGCCATGGGCTTCCGGGAATCTGAACATGCGGCGGTTTTTGCCCCAAACCGTCCCCGGTGGGTCTTTGCCGCGATGGCCCCTCTCATGTTCCGGGGAGCCATGGTTCCCATCTATCCCACCAGCAAGTCCGAAGATGTCTGGTGGATCCTTTACGACTCCGGTTCCAAGTTTTGTTTCTGCGGAAACAAGGAACAGGTGGAAAGAGTCCTGGGCGTGAAAGACCGCCTGGAGAAACTGGAAAAAATATTTGTAATGACCCCGCTGGACGGCAAACTGGACGACGACCTGGTAATGGAATTTAATGAACTTGTGGAACTGGGCCGGAAAAACAGGGATAAGAAGCCCGAAATTGAAAAGCTGGTGGATAAGCTTGATGAAGAAGACATAGTCGCCTTGTTCTACACCTCCGGCACTACCGGCCGCCCCAAGGGAGTTATGCTCACCAACCGGAACATAGTCAGCCAGAGAGCCATAATTCCCGAGATGGGCTTCCGCCAGGACGACATCTGGATGGCCCACCTTCCCTTCTGCCACTCCTACGGCTTTTCCGCCGACCTGATGGGGGGCAGCTACGTCCCCGGGACCCTGGCCGTAGTGGACTCCCTGGATACCGAGGAGATCCGCTGGAGCCTGCAGACCTACAAGCCCACGGTAATGAACTCCGTTCCCCGCCTGTGGGAAAAGGTTTACCTCCAGATCAACGCCCTCCTTAAACAGAGACCCGGCTTTATCCAAAAATACTTCTGGTGGGGAAGCAAGATAGGCAGCCAGGTTTTCCTGATGGAAAACCAGAAGCAGAAAGTACCTTTCTCCCTCAAGTTTAAACGGGCTTTAGCCAAACCCCTCTTCGCTGTCGTCAAGAAGAAAGCGGGGTTGTCCCGGCTGCGGTTCTGCACCACCGGGGGGGCGGCCATCAGCCGCGACCTGATCATCTTCTTCGGCGGAATGGGTATCGGTCTTTATCAAGGGTACGGCTTGACGGAAACCAGCCCCATTATTAATGCCAATACCCTTAAAGACAACAAGATTGGCACGGTGGGCAAACCCCTTCCCGGGATCGTAGAAAAAATCGATGTGGACGGAGAAATCCTGGTCAAGGGACCTCAGGTGATGAAAGGCTATTGGAACAACCCCGAAGCCAACAAGGAAGCGTTTACTTCGGACGGCTATTTCAGAACCGGGGACGTGGGTATTATCGACGAAGAAGGCTACCTGACCATCACCGACCGCAAGAAGGAGCTGCTCAAGACCAGCGGCGGAAAGTACGTGGCGCCTCAGCCCATCGAAAACTCCTTCAATACCGACCCCTATATCGAACAGGTCGTGGTGGTGGGAGAAAACCGCAAGTATATCTCCGCTCTGGTGGTGCCGGAGTTTGAAGCCCTGGGAGTCTGGGCAAAAGAACAGGGCATAAATTTCAAGAATAACACCGAGCTGGTAAACGACCCTCGGGTAAAGGCCCTGATCCAGGAACGAATCGACCTGGTCAACCAGAAGCTCTCCCGCTACGAGCAGATTAAAAAATATGCCGTCATCGACCACCCCTTCACCGAGGAAGGCGGGGAGATAACCCCCAGCCAAAAGATCAAAAGAAGGGTTGTGGAAACAAAATACAAAGATCTCATCGACTCTATGTACCCGCCCGAGGAATCCTATTCCGCTTCCTAAAGCAGGATTATCTTCGCCCCGGGTGATGGGCCGCCGGCTCTCCCGGGGCTTTTTTTATTTCCGCGGCGAGCAAGTGTTAGCCGCTGGGAGATGTAAAAAAACGGTTTCAGGTTTTCGCAATATGATATAATGTTGGTAAAATAAGCTTCACGAGATTGCTCGCCAAAGGTGCTCTTTCTAATTCCCTACGGGCGGGCCGCCCCTTGGAGGTAAAGGCTCCAAGCATCCGAGAAAGACCGAGCCGGCCATATCTTACCAGTTTCGTTTTCCCTCTCCCAAGCAAAGCGGAAGCAAGGCCCCGCTGTAATTTTATTTGAGGAGGCGAATCAGTAATGAAGGAAAGCAAGCTGTTTACTCCCTGGAACATTGGCACAATGCAGTTGAAAAACCGCCTGGCCATGGCTCCCATGTCCCTGGGTTTCGAATCCCAGGACGGCACCATCAATGAAAAAATGGCCGCTTACTGGGAAGCCCGGGCCCGGGGCGGAGTAGCCCTGATTATCATCGACGTAGTGACCGTGGATCCCCAGATGCCCTACCTGGGGAACACCATTCACCTGGGCCAGGACCGGCAGATAGAATCCCTGCGCCAGTTCGTGGAGAAGATGCACGCTTACGGCGCCCGGGTCATCCCCCAGATCAGCCATCCCGGGCCGGAATCCCTCTGCTGGTTTGCCGGCGTCCCGCCGGTAGGCCCCTCGGATTACGTGAACTCCATGGGACAAAGGGTGCGGGCACTGAAGCTGGAGGAGATCCAGGAGATTATCGAAAAATACGGGGATACGGCCCGGAAGGCTAAGGAAGCGGGATGCGACGGCATAGAGCTGCACTGCGCCCACGCCTACATGCTGGCGGGATCCTTCCTCTCTCCTCTCCGGAACAAGAGGGTGGACCGCTACGGAGGCAGCCTGGACAACAGGGCCCGCTTCCTGCTGGAAGTTATCCGCAACATCAAGGCGAAAGCCGGGGAGGATTTTCCCATCGTCCTGCGCATCTCCGGGGATGAGCGCGTTCCCGGGGGAAACACCCTGGAGGACATGCTCTACCTGGTGCCCCGGCTGGAAGAGGCCGGAATCGACGCCTTCGAGGTTTCCGGTGGGACCCAGTACGAACTCTGCTGGAAGATCATCCCCTGCCACGGCGAGCCGGCGGGCGTAAACCTGCGCGAAGCCAGGGCCATTAAGCAGGCGGCGACGGTGCCCGTCCTGGTGGTCGGGAAAATCTTCGATCCCCGCTTTGCCGCCCATATCGTCGACAGCGGCTACGCCGACGGCGTGGTGATGGGGCGGGCGCTGCTGGCGGATCCGGAGCTGCCCCGCAAGGCCGCCGAGGGCCGCTTCGATGATATCGCCCCCTGCACCGGCTGCGGGGTCGGCTGCGTCGGCGAGCAGATGCAGATGAGGCCCGGCTCCTGCGTGATCAACCCTGCCCTGGGCCGGGAAAGCGAGCTGGAGATTCGCCCGGCCGAAACCAAAAAGAAGGTCCTGGTAATTGGCGGCGGCCTGGCCGGCCTGGAGGCGGCCCGGGTGGCCTCCCTGCGGGGGCACCAGGTTACCCTCCTGGAGAAAGAAGATCGGCTGGGCGGGCAAATTAACCTTGCCGCCGCAGCCCCCTTCAAGCAGGAGTTGACCAAGTGGGTGGTCTACCTTTCCGGCCAGGTGGAGAAAAACGGGGTTAAAGTAGAACTAAACCGGGAAGCAACCCCGGAACTGGTGGCGCAGCTGAAGCCTGATGCCGTTATCGTTGCCACCGGGGCCAAAGCCTTGATCCCCCCCATTAAGGGAGTCGATAAGACGCAGGTTGTCCAGGGGCACGAGATCCTCAAGGCCAACGAGATTATTACCAGCGGCCGGGTGCTAATTATCGGCGGGGGCACGGTGGGCTGCGAACTGGCGGAAACCCTTCTGCACAGCGCCCTGGGGCCCATGGAGGTCACCATCGTGGAGATGCTGCCGGAAGTGGCCGCCGACGAGATACCCAACAACCGGATTCCCCTGCTGAAGAGGCTGGCCGCCCGGGGGGTGGCGATCTTGACTTCTACGGAAGTGAAGGAGATTGCCGACGACGGCGTTATCGTGGAGCAAGACGGCGAAGAAAAGGTCCTGAAAGGATTCGACCATATAGTTCTCTCCTGCGGCTCCCAGCCTTTCGACCCCCTCAGCGAGAAGCTGAAGGAACTGGTCCCCCAGGTGCTGGTAGTGGGCGACGCAAACTCGCCGCGCAAGGCGCTGCAGGCGGTAGCCGAAGGAGCGGCCGCAGGAAGGGAGGTTTAAGGCCGGTTCCCGGAAGAAGAGCCGGAAGAACCGGGAACTGCCCCGGGGCCATGGGAGCCCGCCCCTTTAGCCGGACTGCTTGGCGCTCTGGACCAGGTTGTCCATTAACTCAGCGGCTTTAATCTTAACCAGGTTCAGGTCTTCTTTATCCAGGGCGCGCTGCAGGTTCTCCAGGGAGATCTCCAGCCCGGCGGTCTCTTCCACCGCCAGCTCCTTGGTCAGGGCCGGAAGCTGCTCCCTGATTAAGCCCAACTCCTCCTGCGCCCCGGCAAAATCACCGCCGGCAGAGTTCAAGACAATGCTCCGGACGTAATATCTTAACTCGCCCAGGAGCGGCGGCTGGCCTCCGGAAAAAGGCATCCTGAACCGGGAGAGATACAAGGTCTGCCGATTGGCCGCCTCGAGAAGGACTGCTTCGTTCCGGGAAGTCCCGGCCAATGTCAAGCTGTCCAGTTCCTCCTCGTAGGCGGCCACGGTCTCCCGGGGGATATTCTGCTCTCTTAATTTCGGTTCCAGCTTATCCCATTGCCCATGCAGGGCTACGATATTCATTTTGATGCTGTTCCAAACCTGCTCCCCATCCGCCGGCAGTTTTGACTCCGTTTTTTCGCCGGACTGCATCTCTCGATTCAACACTTCGCCCAGGGTGGTTTGGTCAAAGGTGGGCTTCTGTTCCCGGGACTTCTCCCCTGAAGACTGAGACTGCTCCACCAGGGGGAGCAGATCCGCCTGCTGCATGATCTCCAGCAGGACATTTTCCATTTGCTCCAGTTCCGGCGGCAAAGGGGTCCCGGAAGAGGATTTTTCTCCGGACTTCTCATCGCCCCGGGGACAGCCGGACCCCAGCAGCAGCAGGAACAGCAGGAGAAAAAGCAGAGCTTTTATTCGCCTGGCCATATCCCTCACCCCTGCTAGTATGTCCCACCGGGCCAGGATTACTTCTCCTTTTCCCCCGAGGCAACTTTATTTAAGCCAGGAATTTGTTGCAGTTGTGGAAGTTATAGCCGGAACCTCTCCATCAAGGCAGCGGCGCCAAACGGCAAGACCGAACTTTCTGTTTCTAATCCCTTTTCTTGGCCTGGCTGCGCATAATGATTTATAAGGCCGGCGAAAGCCGGCCTCCAGCTATTCATTCTTTATTGCAGTATTCTTGGGGGGCTGCTCCGGCTCTTCTCGGGGCGGGGAGTTTTCGAAATAAAGACTCCGGCTGGGAAAAGCCACGGAGACCCCCTCTTCCTCCAGGATTTCCATGATCTTCAGGTTGACGTCTTCCCTAACCCTCAGGTATTCGCTCCACACGGTGGTTTGTGTGAAAAAATAGAAGAAGATGTCGAGGCTGCTCTCGCCAAACTGGTCAAAGCGGACCATAATGGTCTCCTTGTGGACTTCGGGATGGTTCTCCAGCATGGCCCTGATCTTTTCCACGCAGCTTTTCAGCTTTTCCCGAGGCGTGGCCCGGTTAACCCCCAGGTGAAAAGTGACCCGGCGCTTCTCCATCCGGCTCCAGTTGGTAATGGCCTCGTTGGCCAGCACTGAGTTGGGCACCGTTACCAGGGCCTGGGCGAAGGTCCTGATCTTGGTGCTCCGAAAGGAGATCTCCTCCACGGTCCCCTCCACGGTGGGCGTGTGGATCCAGTCCCCCACGGAAAAAGGCTTGTCCAAGACGATGACAATCCCGCCAAAAATATTGGCGGCGGCATCCTTGGCCGCCAGGGCTATGGCCAGGCCGCCCAGCCCCAGTCCGGCCAGGAAGCCGTTCACATCGTAATCCCATTCCTGGGCGATGATGATGACGGCCAGGGCGACAATTAACACCCGGAAGAGCTTGGCCAAAAAGTCCAAGATCGACCGGTCCAGGTCCAGCCTCTTCGTCAGCTCCTGCAAGGAATCGGTGCCGAGAAAATTGTAGAAGCCCCAGGCAAAAAAGATGATGATAAAGCAGCGCAGCAGGGTATTGATATAGTCCGCCGGCGCTCCGTCGAAGTAGTAGAACAGGGCCAGGTAGATGCCGATAACCAGGATCAGGGCCCGGAAGGGCACTTGGAAAGCCAGGGCAAGGCTGTTGTCCAGCCCCGTTTTCGTTCTCTGGGTCAGCTTTAAGATCAGTTTGAAGATATAGCGGGTAAAGAGGCCTCTCAGCAGCAGAGCAGCGGCGATTATGGCCACAGAGATGGCCCCTTTGCTCTGCAAAAGCTCCAGGATAGCCTCCTCAGCCTCCGTCACCGGCGCTCCTCCCTCCTGCCTCCAAACTAGCCAAAAGCGGCGCAAAAAGCAAACTAGCCGGGTATAACCAGGCACCGGGCCTGACCCCGGCTTAAAAGAATAAATTCTATAGGTCCTGACTTAATCCTTCCCGGGCTCCCTGAAAAAAACCTTTCCCCCGGCGGCGGGAAGATATAAGGGAAGGGAATCATAAATTCCGGGACTTGCTCAAAACCGCCGGCTAATTTTCAGATAACAGCTTTCACCGGCACTGGTATAATTATACTGGAATTGGCTCTTTCCCCACGGGAGCAAATTAGATCGCCGGGAGGTTGACAGGACTGGTGGACAGAAAAAGACTGCTGGAAGACTTGAAAAAAGAGTACCCGGAAAAGTTCTTGCCCACGGAGGAGATCTTTAAAAGCATCCGCGCCGGAGACCGGATCTTTATCTCCACAGGATGCGGGGAGCCCCAGTACCTGATCCAGGCCCTGGTGGACTACGTAAAGGCGCATCCCAAGGCCTTCTTCGACACAGAGATACTGCACGTATGGACCCTGGGGACGGCCCCCTATACCAGCGAGAAGCTGAAAGACTACTTCCGGCACAACTCTTTCTTCATCGGCCACAACACCCGGGAAGCCGTAAATGCCGGGAGAGCCGACTATACCCCTATTTCCTTCGCCGACGTGCCGGAGCTCTTCCGCCGGCGCCGCTTCCCTGTGGACGTAGCCCTGGTCCAAACCTCCCTTCCCGATCAGTACGGCTATTTCAGCCTGGGCATCAGCGTCGACATCGTCAAGGCCGCCATTGAAAGCGCCTCCGTAGTAATCATCCAGGTCAACTCTTTCATGCCCCGCGTCCTGGGCGACTCCTTCATCCACATCAGCCAGGTGGACTACATCGTCCCTTGCGACGAACCCCTGCTGGAATACCGGATCAACCCCGCCCACCGGGAGGTGGCCCGGCGCATCGGGCAGTACGTCTCCCGGATCATCGAAGACGGCGATACCTTGCAGGTGGGCTACGGCAGCGTTCCCAATCTGATCCTGGACTGCCTGGAGGAGAAGCGGCACCTGGGGATTCACACGGAACTGCTGAGCGACGGGCTGGTCCGGCTGATGCGCCGCGGCATCGTGGACAACAGCCGCAAGGAGATTAACCGGGGGAAGACGGTGGCCTCCTTCTGCATGGGCAGCAAGGAGAGTTACGTCTACCTGCACGACAACCCCGCCGTGGAGTTCAAGCCCGTGGACTATACCAACAACCCCCTGGTTATCGCCCAGCACCGAAAGATGGTGGCCATCAACAGCGCCCTGGAGGTGGACCTTACCGGGCAGGCCACCGCCGAGTCCCTGGGCAAGACTTTTTACAGCGGCCTGGGAGGACAAGCCGACTTCATCAGGGGAGCCAATCTCTCCCCGGGGGGGAAGACCATCATCGCCCTCCCCTCCACCTCCCACGACGGAAAGGCCTCCCGGATCGTTCCCTTTATCCGGGAAGGAGCCGGGGTCACCTATACCCGGGGTGACATCAAGTACGTGGTTACCGAGTACGGCATCGCCTACCTGCACGGGAAAAACATCCGGGAACGGGCCATGTCCCTCATCGCCATCGCCCACCCCCGCTTCCGACCCTGGCTGATCCAGGAGGCCAAGCGGCTCTCCCTGATCTACAAGGACCAGGCTTTTATCGAGGGGGAACGGGGGGCCTATCCGGAGCATCTGGAGACTTACCGGACCACCAAGCAGGGGCTGAAGCTGTTCCTGCGCCCAGTGAAGATCAGCGACGAACCGCTCATCAAGGATTTCTTCTACTCCTTGTCGGACAAGAGCATGTACCAGCGCTTCTTGACCATCCGCCGCCATATCCCCCACGAAGTGCTGCAAAAGAGGTTCGTGGTCATCGACTACACCCGGGAAATGGTGATCCTGGCCGTGAGGAGCTACCTGGGCCATGAAGTGATTACCGGGATGGCGCAGTACTGTACCGGCGAAGACAGCCTCTCCGCCGAAGTCGCCATCGTGGTCCGGGACGATTTCCAAAAAAAGGGGATCGGGACGGAACTCCTCTCCTACCTGGCTTACGTGGCCAAGCAGCAGGGTCTATTCACCTTCACCGCCGAGATTCTGCCCGACAACATCGCCGTCTGGCGGCTCCTGGACAAGATCTGGCCCCATTACGAACGCAAGCTGGAGGGGGGCGTCTGCTCCGTGCGCATCACCCTTTAAAAGGGGCCGCCCACGGGCGGGCTACTGCTCCTGGGAGACCGCTCCCTCCCGGCGGCGCTGGGAAATGGCCACCAGGAGAATCCCCACTTCATAAAGCAGGAGCAGGGGCAGGGACATGAGGATCTGGGAGAACACATCCGGCGGGGTAATGATGGCGGCCACAATAACGATGATTAAGAGGGCATATTTCCGGTTTCTGCGCAGAAACTCCGTGTTGACCACCCCGATGCTGCCCAGGAGCCAGAAAACCAGGGGCAATTGAAAGATTAGCCCAAAGGAAAGGATAAAGGTGATGGCAAAAGAGAGGTAGCGCTGGATGGTAAAGGTGGCCACCAGGTCCTCGGAGGTAAAGCCCAGGAAAAATCTCAGGGCAAAGGGGAAGGCCACGCCGTAAGCAAAAGCGACCCCCAGGGCAAAGAGGATATACATGGCCAGGGTTAGCAGGAAGGCGTGCCGGCGCCGGCGGCCGGCCAGGGCCATGATCAGGGCTACCAGCTGGTACAGCAAAAAGGGGAGGGTAACCAGGGCGGCGGAAACAAAGGCCAGGCGCAAGTCGGCCATCAGCGCTTCCTCGGGAGCGATAAAGATCAGCTCCATCCCCAGGCCCTTCCCCGGCCTGGTCAACACTTCCAGGATCTCTTCCACGAAGGCGAAGCAGACAATTGCCGTTAGGAAGACGGTAACGGCGATGATAATCAACCGCCGGCGCAGCTCTTCCAAAAAGGAAATCAGCTTGGCTCTTTCCATGGGAACTTTCTCGATACCCCTTTAATGAGGGGCTGCCCCCTAATTTTTATCTTCCTGCTCCTTCAAGCGCGCCTCCAGTTCATCCTTGTACCTGCCGGCGCTGTTGTAGACGCCGGATCCCTCATGTTCCGTTTCCAGGATTACATTCAAGATCTCCAGGGCGGCCTCGGGGTCGTCTTCAAATTCGCCCAGGAGGACGGCATAGTAGTAGCGCTCCCGGTTATCGGGATTCTCCTCCAGGCGCGGCTCCAGGACCTCCATCAGCGCCTCCGCCTCGGCGCGGGCCTCTTCTTCCTTCTCCACGCCCTGGTAAGCCAAAACCATGTTAAAGCGGTACTCCAGGTTGTCGGGAGCCAGCTCCACCAGGTCCTGGTAGGTTTGCAGCAATTTCTCTTGGTACGGGGGCGTCTTCTCCGGGTCCAGGATATCCTGGTAATTGATCAGCTGGTAGTATATCCCCGCCAGGTTTGCCAGGGTTGCCTCCGTGGGCCCGTATTCATCGATATAATCTTCCAGCTGCTTCGCCTGCTGCTCCAGCTGCTCTTTTACCTCCTGGATTGACTGCTTGAAGGCATCCGGGGTCAAATCTCCGCTCTTCCGGGCCCCGGAGATGAAATTGCCCAGGAAAAAGGGCAAGGTAGAGCCGGCCATGGCGATAACTACAATCACAATGATGATGGTAGCCCAGCGGCTGCCGCGTATATTCCCTCTCTTAGCCATCCTTATCTCCTCTTTCTATCTCTATAGTAAAATGGCAGATCTGAACTGCACTAGCCCTGCCTGATGAGCAGGCGCCCACAGTTTTCACAATACACCATTGCCTTAGGATTGTAAAGCTGCCCCTTCAGCTTGGAGGAGATAAAAACCCGGCAGCCCTCGCAGATATCGTCCACTACCCGGGCGACACCTCTTCCCTGGTGCTTTTGAGAAAGAATGCGGTAGCGCTCCAAGTACTGGGGTTCCAGGCGCCCGGCAAACTGCTCCCTCTCCTCCTGCAGGGCTTCCAGGCGCTCTCTCAGCTCCGCCTGGAGCGCCTCCAGCCGGCGCTCCATCTCCTGCAAATGCTCTTCCTGCCCGCTGACCTGCTCCGCCTGGGCCGCCAGCTCCTGCTCCATCTTCTCCAGGCTCTCCATCTTCTCGATGGCCGCCTCCTCCAGATGGTCCACTTCCAGGATGAGCAAATTCAACTTTTTCTCCATCTGTTCCAGTTCCTTTAAATTGCTGACCTCCCCGCCGTACAGCTTCCGGCGGAGAGCATCCCGCTCCCCGGTTTTCTTCTGTATATCCATCTCCAGGGCCCGCAGCCGCCTCTTCTCCTCTTTAAACCGCTCCTCGGCCCCCCTGTGCTCCTCCTGCAAGCGCCGGACTTCTTCCCTTAGCGCCTCCGTCTCCTCCAGCAACGGGGTGTTTTGCAGTTCCTCCTCCAGGGCTCGAATGGCCAGATCCTTCTCCTGCAGTTCCCATAACAGCTCCAATCCCATCTTCCTCACCTCGCTGCGATCATTAAAAAAGGGGCAGGTGCTCGCCTACCCCTCCAGATAATCCCAACCTGATCCCACCGCCCGGGTTTCGGCGACTACCCCGGTACTGAATCCATCCCGGGCCAGCCGGCCGCGCAGGTACTCCTCCACGCAGCCCACCACCAGACGCTCCGTGGCGGCATGCCCGGCATCGATGAGCCCCAGGCCCAGGGATTGGGCCTTCTTTAAATCGTGGTAGCGGAAATCCCCCGCAATATAGAGCTGGGCTCCCCGCTGAAAGGCCGCCTCCACCAGGCTCCCTCCGCTCCCCCCGCAGACGGCCACCCGGCTGTACCGCCGCTCCTTGTCGGGGACCCAGAAGCGCAAACCCTCCGGTTTTAGTTCCCGGCGGCAGCGCTCCAGGATCTGCTCCAGACCCAGGGGCGGGGAGAAGGTGCCCACCAGGCCCAGGCCCGACGTCTCCGGGCTCAGAGCCAGGGGATAGAGATCGTAGGCCACCTCTTCGTAGGGGTGCGCCTCCAGGAGGGCCTTAAGCACAGCCCGGCGCCGGGAAACGGGGAGAACGGTCTCCAGGCGCACCTCCTCCACCTTTTCCAGCCGGCCGGTCTCCCCGATATAAGGGCTGGTCCCCTCCCGGGGCATAAAGGTGCCTGTCCCGGGAGCGCGGAAAGTACAGTGGCTGTACCGGCCGATCCAGCCGGCCCCGGCCTCGGCCACGGCATCGGCGACGGCATCTTCATGATCCCGGGGGACAAAGACCACCAGCTTAAGCAGCCGGTCTTCCTGGGAAGGCTGGATAAAAACCCGCCCCTCCTCCTCCAGGCCCAGCCGGTCGGCCAGCAGCCGGTTGACTCCCTGGGGGGCAATATCCAGGTTGGTATGCGCGCTGTACACGGTGATCTTATTTCGGATAATTGCCGCAATTAGGGAGCCCGAAGGCCGGCTCTCATCGATGCAGCTCAGGGAAGTATATAGCAAGGGGTGGTGGGTAACCACCATATCCGCTTCCACGTCCAGGGCCTGCTTTAAAACCGCTTCATCCAGGTCCAGGGCCACCAGGACCTTCCGGACCTCCCGCCGGGGGTCCCCCACCTGGAGCCCTACCGGGTCCCCGGGCAAGGCTATCTCCGGGGGAGCCAGCTCCTCCAGGTAGTCAGCTATCTGCCTGACCGTGGCTAACAAGCTCTAAAACCTCCTTTAAGCGCTCCTCTTTCTTTAGATAGTAATTCAGCTTCTGCCGGCACTCCTCCCGGGAGGATTGGCGCAAAGAAGAAGAGATCGCCTGGCAGCGCTTTATTTTCTGCTGGATAAAAGGCACCAGCAGCGGGTCTTTCTCTCGAACCAGGACCGGCCCCAGCTCGTACAACAGGGGATCGGCAACCCGCTCCCTTCCCTGGCCGGCGACGATTATTTCGTAGATCCGCCTTCCTTCCCGGACCAGGCGTTCCGTTAAGAAGCGGAAGCCGTGGGCCACCAGCCAGCGGCGCAGCAGGGGGGCCTCCTGCATCGGCTGCAGAATAAAAGCCCGCACTCCCCGCCTCAAGCTGCAGCCCGCATGGAGGAGCCGGCAGATGGTGCGCCCGCCCAGCCCCGCCACGACCACCACGTCCACCTCGTCTTCGGGCCGCAGCGGCTCCAGCCCGTCACCCAGGCGCAAGTCAATCTTATACTGCTGGTTGAAAAGGCTGACAGTCTGGCGAGCCCGGGCCAGGATGCCGGGCCGGTTCTCCACTGCAATTACCCTGCCCGCCACCCCTTGCTGTATGAGATAAATAGGCAGCAGGGCATGATCGGTACCGATATCGGCAACCACGCTGCCCTGGGGAATAAGGGAGGCGATGGCGGCCAGGCGGGGGCTTAGCTGCATCCCTTCACCGTCCCGCTGTGTGCATTGCTTGTATTGCTTGTAGGGATACTATTTCCTAATTCGCTACAAAATATTAAATCCCTTCCCTGCCGCCGGAAGCGGCGGGGCTTTCCGGAAGCGCCTCCGGCAGCGGGGGCAGGCCGGCGAAAAGGGCCGCCCCGGGGGCTCTTTCCCGGCGGGAAGATAAGCTGCGGCCGCCGGCAGATGCCGGCGGCCGCAACCGCTTCCGGGCCGTCAGCCCAGGAGCTGTTTGATCTTGCCCAGCAACTGCTCCAACTGCCCCAGCTGCCGGGGAAGCTGTTCCAACTGCTCCATCTGCTGCAAAAGCTGTTCCAGCTGGCGGATCTGCTGCAGCAGCTCATTTAGCTCGTTAAACTGCCGCCGCAGCTTCTCCAGGGTCTCCAGGATGGTGTCGGAAGGCGGGACCGGCACCGGTTCCGGGATTTCCGGCACCGGTTCGGGGACTTCCGGAGGCACCGGCTCGGGGATTTCCGGAGGCGCCGGCGGGGCTTCGGTAGCCAGCAGGCCGTTCAGATAGTCCTTGACGATGCTCAATCCGTAGTCCGCTGCGGGCGCCCACTTCCCCCCCAGCTCCTCCACATACTTGACCGTGCCGGCCCAGGGCATCTCCTTGACCACGTAGTAGCGGCCGTGAGGCTCGCCGATGGGATCCAGCCCCAGGTAGGCGGCCATGTGGTTAAAGTGCCCGCGCACCCCCTCCTGGGGCGTAGCGAAGGACTCGAAGTCCTCCGCGGCCTCTCCCCGGGGCTGCCGCACCTTGATACCGGCCCAGTTGTTCTGTTCGGGTTTCACCGCGCCTCCGTAGCGGCCAAAGGCCGTCTCTTTGGCGCTCTGGGCGTAGAGAACCTCGGGGCGGATCCCCGTTTTCTCCCCGTAGCTCCAGTAGACGGCGGCAATATCGATAAAGCGCTGGTGGGCCTGCCTCCTCCGGGCCCATTCCCTGGCCTGCTCCACAGTAGCCCTGGCTTCTCCCCGGATAGGCGTCCCCTCGGCGGGGGTTAAATTCTGCTGCACCGCATTTAAAAAGTCCGCCCAGCCGTTCTTCCGGCTGCGCAATACCCGCGGGCAGTTTTTCCCGGACCAGTCGTAGTGCTGCTTGACCCGGTTCAGCCCCAGATTGTAGGCTTCCAGCAGCTTTGCCGTCAGCCAGGCGGCATTGGCCTCCGCCCGGGAGCGGTTCCCGTCCTGGTTTTCACAGATCTCGATCCCGATACTCTCCCGGTTGCCCGTTCCGCCGGCCCCGTCCCCGGCATGCCAGCCGTTTTCGTCCAGGGGCAGGTGCTGATAGATTACCTTGTCGTCCACGGTAAAATGCCAGCTGGCCTGCAGGTCCGGGTGCGTTTTCAAATACTGGGCGTGAGCCCGGGCATCGGCCCCCGCCCTGGTATTGGCCGTATCGTGAATGGTAATGTACCTGGGGACAAGTTTGTACCCGGGACGGTTGCGCCTTCCCGGCGGGATGAAATCCTCGATAATCTCGACCACGCTCTCATCTCTCCTCCTCTCTTCGGGCCTACAGGCCCGCTTCGATCTTCAAGGAATCTTTATCCCGTTTGACGGCGTTGATGATATTAAGCAGGTCGTGCACAAAATTGGAACCCCGCGCCGTCAGGATCCCCGTTAGAATGGAGCCCAGGTAGGGGACCTGCAGGTTTATGCCCACCAGGGCCATCAGGTCCACCCCGGCGGCGGCGCAGATCACCACGGAGATTAGCAGGGAACCGATCAAGTCTACGGCAATGCCCTTTTCTTTTTCCAGGTCTACCAGCACCCGGGGCCAGACGGGTTTCAGCGTCTCCCAGGTTGCTTCCACTACCGCAGCAACAATCAGGAGAACGACCAGTTCGTTCATTTGTCACACCTCCCCGATTAGAACAATCTTGGCAACCTATGATTATCATAGTCGCCGGGGGATCCCGGTGACACTGAAAGGAGGTATTTTCCCGCCGGCAACGGCCAGGAGGCGGAAACGCCAACGGAAAGCTTTGTTCCCAGGAGGCCGGGCGGAGGGAAAGAGGGGACTTTGCCTGGTTTTTCTCCAGGAGGCCCTTATCCCGGGGATTTCCCCTCCCCAAGGCTCTTCTACGATTTTTTTAACGCTCGACCTGGAAAATGATATAAATGCTATAATGGAGAAAAAATTTCTTGGAGAGATTTCTATGAAGCCATATCCCGATTGGTATTATGATGAAGAGGCGCAAAAGGGGGTTGACTACCGAAAAATCGAAGCCGTCCAGGCCTACGACCTGAAGATGCAGCAACTTCGCAACCTTGAGCAGGAGGTCGAAGAGGTTAAAGAGGCGACCCGCCTGGGCCGGGAGGAGGTTCTGCTGGATATGGGCACGGGAACGGGTGAATTTGCCGTGGGCATCTCCCCCCACTGCCGGCTGATTTATGCCGTTGATCCTTCCCCGGCCATGCTGGAGGCGGCCCGGGTAAAGGCCCTCTCTCGGGGGCGGGAGAATATTGCGTTCCAGCGGGGCGGCCTTTTAACTTACCTCCACCGGGGCGAACCGGTAGATGTGGCCGTCTCCCAGCTGGCGCTGCATCACCTGCCCGATTTCTGGAAGTTCGTTGCCTTGCAGCGAATCTATCGCCTGCTTAAGCCCGGGGGGAGGCTTTACCTGCGGGACGTGGTCTTCCCCGTCCGGGAGGATTACCGGCCTTATTTTGAGGAGATCATCGCCGAGACCGGCCGGCAGGCCGGGGAGAAGGCCGCAGGCGATTTTAAGATACATATCAAGGAAGAGTACTCCACTTTTGACTGGGTCATGGAAGGGCTGCTGCAAAAAGCCGGCTTTGCCCTGGAAAAAGCGGATTACAGCCACGGCTTCCTGGCGGCCTACCTTTGTACAAAAAAATAGCCGGCGCGGCTTTGCCATATCAAAAGCTACTATCCTTCTCCCCTGGCCTGTTCCAGCCCAAAAGGACAGCCGCCCCCGGCCGCCGAGCAGCGGCATTTCTCCTTCCCCCATTCGCCCCCTTGGAAGGAGGAGGCTTCTTTCAGCAAAGGGTTAAGCCCCTTCCCGGGGAGGACTGCGGCCGCTGCTGCCGGCAAAGACTTTTCCTCGAAGTTAATTAAGCGGACTCCACGGTACAGGCGATCCCCTGCCCGCCCCCGATGCAGAGAGTAGCCAGGCCGCGGCGGGCTCCGCGGCGGGCCATTTCATGAAGAAGGGTGACAAAGATCCGGGTTCCGCTGGCCCCGATGGGGTGCCCCAGAGCAATGGCCCCTCCGTTAACATTTACCCGGGAGGGATCCAGATCCAGCTCCCTTAAAACATAGAGGGCCTGGGCCGCAAAAGCCTCGTTGGCTTCCACCAGGTCCAGGTCTGCTATCTTCCAGCCTGCCCGGGCCAGGGCCTTCCGGCTGGCGGGGACCGGCCCGGTACCCATGATCACCGGGTCAACCCCAGCGGAGGCGCTGCTCCGGATCACGGCCATGGGCTTAATATTCAGCTCCGCGGCCTTCTCCGCGCTCATGACCACCACCGCGGCGGCGCCGTCGTTTATGCCCGAAGCATTGCCGGCGGTAACGGTGCCTCCCGGTTTAAAAGCCGGCCGCAGGGAAGCCAGGAGCTCCAGGGAAGTGCGGCGGGGATGTTCGTCCACCTGGAAGAGCAGGGGCTCCCCCTTCTTTTGGGGCACCGGAACGGGTACGATCTCTTCTGCAAAGCGACCGCTTTCGATGGCCGCCCAGGCCTTCTCCTGGCTGCTCAAAGCAAACTGATCCTGCATCTCCCGGCTAATTTGAAAGCGCTCGGCAATATTTTCCGCCGTTATCCCCATGTGGTAGTCATTGAAGGCGCACCAGAGCCCGTCCTTGATCATCAGGTCCACGGCAGCGGTGTCATTCATCCGCAGCCCCCAGCGCACTCCCGCCAGGCCGTAAAGGGCGGCGCTCATGTTCTCCATACCGCCGGCCACAATTATCTCGGCCTCTCCCAAACGAATGGCGCCGGCGGCCATGGTTATGCTCTTCAAGCCCGAGCCGCATACTTTATTGATGGTGGTGGCGGGAACTTCCACCGGCAAGCCTGCCTTCAAGGCGGCCTGGCGAGCCGGACCCTGGCCCAAGCCGGCCTGCAGGACACAGCCCATGATCACTTCGTCCACCATCTCCGGCTCCAGCCCGGCCCGCTCCAGGGCGGCTTTAATGACCATGCCGCCCATTTCCACGGCGCTGATCCCTTTCAGACTGCCCCCAAAAGTTCCTACCGCCGTGCGTACCGCGGAAACGACAACGACTTCCCTCAACGCGAACCCCCCTTAACTGATCTGAAACAAACAACTCTTCAAAAAGTTTCTACGTCCCGAACCAGGTTCCTGCCCCTCCCGGAAAATATCGCCCTCCGGGGCCGGGTCCGGCGGCCGCCTTTCCCCCGCCGGGGAGGGGCGCCGGCAGGCAATGAAAAGACTAGGCACGTTAACAATGTGACGTATTACGTCACATTAGTTTCCCGAACAGGAATCTTCCCAGGGTAAGTTTAATTTTAATAATATTCGCTTCATTATCATTACAATTAAGCCATGCCGGCCCGGCCTTTAAAGAATTTGGCCCGGTTTTTCCGCCGGCGGTTTTTGGCATATTTTTTGCAATAGTAATTATTCAGAAAAATATATGGCAAAAAACAGAGGAAATCTTGGGAGGAGGTTAGGAAAAATGGGCAACCGCTGTGAGTTCTGGAAAGAGTACGATTCTGTTGCCGGTGTAGTGAGCTACTGCGAGCTGGCAGCCTTCAACCGCCCCGTCAACCCGGATTTTCTGGCCAAGATTGGCTGCACAGCAGAAAAGCGCAAGGAATGCCTGGGCACCATGGAGTTGAATATCGGCTGGGGAACTGTTCCCGGAGTAGCGGAGGCCCCTCCGGCGCCGCAGCCCGCACCGGCCCCGGCAGCTCCCGTGCTGGCCTGCGACCCCCCGCCGATGGTCGCCAGCACAGCCGTGGAATCGGCCAGGAAGAAAGCGGCCACCAAGGCCCCGTCCTTACAGCTCCTGGCTATTCTGGCCGGCGCCTATATCGCCCTGGGGGCCATCATGTATACCATCGTGACCAACGACCTGTCCGCCCACTTGGGCGACGGGCTCTCCCGCCTGATCGGGGGAATGTCCTTCTCCCTGGGGCTGATTCTGGTTATCCTGGGAGGCGCCGAGCTCTTCACCGGCAACAACCTGCTGGTAACGGGCCTGCTGGAACGCAAGGTAACCTGGAAGCAGGTAGCCAACAACTGGACCTGGGTCTACATCTTCAACTTTGTCGGCTCTCTTCTGGTGGTCCTGCTCTTTTTCTACTCGGGAATTTGGAAGGCCAACAACGCAGCCATCGGCATGCGGGCGGTGAACATCGCCTATCTTAAGGCCACTTTGAGCTGGTCGGAAGCCTTCTTCAGGGGCATTATGTGCAACTGGCTGGTCTGCCTGGCAGTGTGGCTCTCCATGGCGGCCAAAGACGGCATCAGCAAGATCCTGGGGATCATGATCCCCATTACCGCCTTCGTCGCCGCCGGCTTCGAGCACTCCATCGCCAACATGTATTTCATCCCCATGGGCATTGTGCTCAGCCAGAGCCCGGTACTCCAGCCGGCTCTCGATGCCGCCGTTTTGCAAGGATTAACGGTCTCCAATTTCTTCCTGAACAACCTGATCCCCGTCACCCTGGGCAACATCGTAGGGGGCGCCATCTTCGTGGGAGTAGCCTACTGGAGCGCCTATCTCCGGCCTGCTTCATCGAAAATGGCCAACGGGAGAATAACAAAATGAAGGAGGGTTGCCCGTGGAGAAAACAGTTAAGTGCCGTTACTGGAAAGAATATCAGGGCCTTAACGGCTGGGTAATGTTCTGCAGTGCCGGAGCCTACGCCAAGAAGTTGACCATAGCGGAAGCGGAAAGCCTGGGCTGCACTGCGGAACAGCGGGAAATTTGCGAGAAAATAATGCTGGGCCACGCGGGGTTTGGTCTGCTGCCGGAGATCGTGGCCGACCGGCCGGCGGACCGGGAACGCGCCGAGGAGCGGGAGATCACCGTTTAGCGCACCCCGGTGCCGGAGCAGCCTTCTAACGCAACCGGAACCGGAGCAACCGTTTAGCGCACACCGGAACCGGAGCAACCGTTTAACGCACAGCGAAATAAATATACCCTGATTTTAAAAATCAGGGTATATTTTTTATTTTGGCAAAATAAAGGATTTGCCTACAGCGTTACAGAATTAACAACTGACGTAAGTTTCTTGACCGGGAGTTGGCAAAATGTATATCAGCAAATTTGTGGCCCCGGAAATTATTTTCGGCATGGGCTCCCTGAATCAAGTTGGCGAGTGCTGCCTGCGCCTGGGGGCTTCCCGGGTTTTCTTCGTCGCCGATTGCGGCGTTATCCAGTACAAGTGGGTGGAGAAGACCCTCCCCTTCCTGGCCCGGTGCGGCTTGAAATACCAGGTCTGGTCCGATTTCTCCTCCAATCCCCGGGATTACGAGGTAGAAGAAGGAGCCCTGCTCTACAATAAAACCGGCTGCGACGCCGTGGTCGCCTTCGGGGGCGGCAGTGCCATCGACGCCGCCAAGGCCGTAGCCACCCTGGCCACCAATGGAGGCCAGATCAGGGATTACGAAGGGATCGATTTAATCCAAAAGCCCCTGCCTCCGCTAATCGTGATCCCTTCCACAGCGGGTTCCGGTTCCGAGGTTTCCCAGTTCAGCATTATTGCCGACAGCCAGCGCAAAATCAAGATGACCATTATCTCCAAGTCCCTGGTCCCGGATATCGATATCTGCGACCCGCTGGTCCTCTCCACCATCAGCAGCCGGGTAACGGCCCATACGGGGATGGAAGCCTTGAGCCACGCCGTGGAGGCCTACCTCTCCCTGGCGGCCACGGATATCACCGATTTGCACGCCCTGCACGCCATCAAGTTGATTGCCGGCAACCTGCGCGCCTCGGTAGCCAGCCAGGTCAACGAGGCGGCCAAGGTGGCCATGGCCACCGCCAGCTTTCATGCCGGCCTGGCCTTCTCCAACGCCGCCTTGGGCCTGGCCCATGCCATGACCCACCAGGTGGGGGGGCTGCTGGATCTGCCCATCGGCGAGATCAGCGCCGTACTCCTCCCCCACGTGATGCGCTTCAACATGATCGCCGCCCTGGACAAATATGCGGCCATCGCCCGGGCCATGGGCGCCAAGATCGACAACCTGACTCCCCGGGAGGCCGCAGAAAAAGCCATCGACATGGTGGTGGAGCTGGCCCGGGACGTGGGGATCCCCCGGGGCTTAGGTGAACTAAACCTGCCGGAGGAGGTCATTCCCGAGCTGAGCCGCAACGCCATCAAGGATGCCTGCTTCATCACCAACCCCCGGGATGCCGACGTGGAGGATATCATTAGAATATTCAAGGCTGCCCTTTAAGGAGGGTTAACCTGGCATGATCATCAAGAACAAGAGCATCTTAATCGAAAAACTAACGGGGGTGCACAGCTCCAAGAAATCCTATTACGTGGAGCTGAAGCAGAAGATTAAGGAGACCACCAAGCGGAACACCCAGCTGGACATTATCAACCAACTGGCCAAGAGCATCGGCGTCGACATGTCCCCCCGGGAGATCGTGGAGAACATGATCCCGAAGCTGCAAACCCTGGTCCGCTTCGACCGGCTGGGGCTGTACGTGGTGGAAGAGAACAAGCTGGTCAGCCGGGGGCACTTCCTGGCGGACAACAAGAACAGCAGCGGCTACACCGCCCTGGATTCTCCCCTGGAAATTCCCCTCTTCCTGCCCAAGCAGAAGGAGTTGAACCGGAGCATCTGGCAGCTGCTGCGGGAGAAGAAGCCCCTTCTCTTCCAGAACGTAAGCCACCCCATCTCCCAGCTGGCGGTCAAGGAACAAAAGAGATACGCCTCCGTGCTCCTGATCCCCCTCCTGGTCAAGGAAAAGGTGATCGGGGTGCTGGAAATTGCCGGCACAAAGCCTTTCAACGAAGACGACCTCCCCTTCCTGGAGCAGGTGGCGGATCAACTGGCCGTCTGCCTGGAGAACGTGCGCCTCTACCACGAGGTCTGGAGGCACAAGCAGGAATGGGAGATAACCTTCTCCGCGGTGACGGACCTGCTGGTCTTTATTGACAAAAACTGCGAAATCCGGCGCCTGAACAAGTCGGCCATCGACTTTTTCACCCTTCCCGAGAAGAAATTGCTGGGCCGCAAATGCTATCATCTCTTCTTCGGCCGCGACACCAAGTGCAACCCCTGCCTGGCGGACCAGGTGCTGCAGACGGGGAAGACGGCCTACCAGCAGTGCCGCACCCGCTTCAACCGGGTCCTGGACATCTTCGCCTATCCCGCTTACACGGAGAAGGAGGAGCC
>Ga0209608_1000459_pt1 | contig 41188 bp, 33 predicted proteins | sample AD_UKC130_MetaG_FD_184428 | JGI IMG/M metagenome (GOLD analysis project Ga0209608, IMG submission 184428) | Active sludge microbial communities of municipal wastewater-treating anaerobic digesters from Canada - AD_UKC130_MetaG (SPAdes) (version 2) | ecosystem: Engineered > Bioreactor > Anaerobic...
TTGCCGCGGCCGCTTTTGCCCTGAAGCCCGGAGAGATCAGCGGCGTGGTGGAAACCAACTTCGGTTATCACATCATCAAGACCACCGACACCCGGCCGGCCAAGGACCTCGACGCGGTTCGCGAAGAAATCAAAGACGAAGTGCGGGCCAGCAAGGTGCAGTTCGAGTTGCAGAAGCGACTCCAGGAACTTCGGGCCGAGGCCAAGGTGGAGTACCCGCCGGGCAAGGAGCCCGCGACGCAGCCGGCGCTCGGGCGTTCCCGGCCCCCTGCTCCCACGGGCGGACGGGCCGCCACCCAGCCGGTATCGTGAGGCTTACGGAAAGAGGCACAGAGAAACGGTGAGACAAAAAGGCCGCGGGCGAATAACCGCGGCCTTTTCCCTGCGCGCCGGGCTTGGTTCATACGGTTTCCGTTACAAACCTGGGTAGATTCCTGCCCGGTTGTTGGTCGCCGCGCTGCTGATCGCTTGAATCTTCGCGCCCCCACCTCTGATGACGTTTGATTCTCTAAGCGGGCAATGGCGGGCCGGGTGGCCTACCTCTTCCAGAGGTGGGCCACCCGGCCCAAATGAATCGTGTGCGTTGTTCCGCATCCAACAGGGCGGGGCTCATCAATGCACGAGTTTGAATTGGGATCGGTATGAGTGGGCTTGGCCGGCCCTCGCTTGCGCTTCGGGCTCAGAATGGGGGCTGCTTGAGCCCAGGTGGGGCGCCCAACGCACAGGATTCATTGGGGATCCGTATTACTCGGCGACCAGGTTGAACTTTTCGAGATTGACATCCGTCCGGCCGGTGTAGATCTTCGTGGCCCGGGTCCCGACTTTCACCTGGTAGACGAAATAGAGAGCGTAGTCGCCCGTGAAATCCTGCCGCTTGATCCGCTCGAAGTGGGGCAGCTTGGCGAATACGTCGTCGCCCTGGCGAGCGGTCTCGTCCAGCAGAACCATCTCAAAGGTGGGTCTGCCGCCGACGCGGGCCAGGCCGTACATGCCCACTGGCAGGTAGGCGGTGCCGCGGGCATCATAGAGCTTGTAATCGGCGATGTTATCGCGAGCAAACCCCATGGCTTGCCCCAGCACGCTGCCCGGTTGGAGCTTCTCCAGGTTGACCTGGATCAGGCGCATGTCGGACGGCACATAAATGCTCTCGACGGGGGAACTGTTGCCCGGGACCGGCTGCCAGTCATCCGTGAGGGTGGCCAGCAGGCGGCCGCCTCTGATGGCGCCGTTGGAGACTTCCGCGTTGCCCCCGTACTGGGTAAGCGGCGTCTCGAACGGCAGCTTGTCGGATACGAGGGCTTCCCGTGCCGGGCCGATGCCGGAGACGCGGTCATGATTGGAGGTGCTGCGGTTTGAAGGACCGGAGGGGCGCCGGCTGGCTCCTCCCGATTGCGGCGCCGGCTGACGCGGCGCGGGGGATGGTTCGGCCGCGCTGCCGTTGGCCGGGGCCTTGGCGCCCGGGGCTCCCAGGGCGACCGGTCGCTTTTTGTTGCGGTCCATGCGGGGGGTGATTTCCGCGCGGGCATTCTGCTTCAGTTCGACGAAGCTGCCCTCACCAAACTCAGCGTTCTCCGGCACCTCGAAGACGAAGTCCAGCTTGTTGTCCTTGCCGCCCGGGCTGCGGCTGATGATTTCCCCGGCCCAGGTCTGCACCAGCTTGTTGCCGGCCTTCGCATCATTGATGCCGACGAGGAAGTACTCGCCGGACTCGCCCCGCTGCTCGTCCCGGATCACCAGGCGCACCTGCTCGGGGGTGAACTTGAGCGAATCGGCATTCGAGAAGGCCACGCGGACCGCCAGCCGCTTGTGCCCCGGCTTGGGTTGGTTCTTGCTGGCCACCAGAGAGAGCTTTTTGGGGTCTTCTTTGCTGGAGCTTTCGCGGGTGAAGAATTCGTTCTGCCGGATATCCCAGTAGCCGTCCACGTTCATTTCGGACGTGGTGGTGGTGGACATCTCGTCGCCCATGCGGGCCCGCGAGCGGTAGGCCTGGGCCATGAAGTCCGGATAGAAGTCGCCCAGGCGGTTTCGGCCGTGCAGGGCGTTGCCGGAGAGGTGCGAGACCAGCGCTACCGTGAATTCATCCTGCCGCAGCCAGGGGCTGCTGCGAATGTATTCCAGTTGGGCGGGGTCCTTCTGAGGCAATTCGGCATCGGGGATCGGCTGGTTCGTGCCCTTTTCCACCAGCGGCATGCGGGCAAAGCTCAGGATCGTGGTGCCAAACGGCAGCATCTCGAAACCGATGGAGAGCATGCCCACCACGATCATGCCGGTAATGAACCCGAGCACGCCTCCGCCGGCGCGATCCACATAGAGGGGGAATTGCAGGTTGCCCTTGATGAGGACGTCCAGGAACGTGCGCAGCACCAGCAGCGAGACGATGAAGATGCCCAGCAAGGCAATCGCCCGGCCGTGGTCGGGCTGATACTCCTTGAGGAGGGCGAAGTAGAGATCCTCGTAGAGGCCAAACGCCAGCGCGGCGGCCAGGATGGCCAGGATGCAGTTGATCAGGGCGGTAAACAGCCCCTGCAGCCCTTCATAGAAGGCGACGGCCAGGATCAGGACGGCGGCGAAGAGAGAAAACCACATGTTTATTGACCCCCTTTCTTCGGGGCAGCGCCCTGGCTTGGAGCCGGACCAGGTCGGTGGGGTGGCCGGCCGGCGCCTCCTCCACGGCTCGGGGGCGCGTCTTCATCGCGCATGACCCGAAGCACCTCATTCATGCTGGTGACGCCGCTGATGACTTTCTGGATGCCCACCTCCTGGAGGAAGAGCATGCTGTTGCTGCGCGCCTGGGCGCGGATATTGTTGATGGGTTGCCCGTTACGGATCATGTCGCGCATGGTGTCGTCCACCACGAGCAGTTCGAACACGCCGGTCCGTCCGAAGTAGCCGCTGGCCTGGCAGTTGGCACAGGGCGGCAACGGGTTGCCCTTGGCGTCAAACAGTCCCTCCGGCGGCGGTGGACGGTAAAAGTGATCGATCTTGTCGGCCGGCAAGTTGGCTTTCTTGAGCAGGGCGACGTCGGGTTTGTAGGCCTGCCGGCAGGCGATGCACAGTTTGCGAATGAGCCGCTGGCAGGATACGCCCAGTAGCACCGAGGCCACGCCGTCGGTGTCGCCGGCCAGGCTGATCAGTTTCTTGAGGGCCTCGAAGCTGTCCTTGGCCTGGATGGCCATGTAGATCTTCTTGCCGTCCTGGGCGGCCTTGACGGCCAGATGCGCGGTCTCGCGATCGGGGCAGTCGCTGATCATGACCACGTCCGGCTCGCGCCGCAGGATGGTCTGAAGCTGCCGCGAGTAGGGGGCGTCAGCCTTGGTGGGATCGAAGATGTTCTGGGTGATGTTTTCGAGCTCCATGAGCGGGGAGCGTTCGATGGTCAGCAGGTTCTGCATGAAGGCATCGTGGGCGCGAAGCGCGGCGTAGAGCGTCGTGGTTATGCCGCTGACCCTCGGCCCGCTGACGATGATCAGCCCGGAGGGCTTCGCGCAGATTTCCTCGAACTGCTTCTGCTGGGCCTCGGTCATACCCAGGTCGGCGATGCGGAGCCGGTTTTCGTCGCCGACGATCTTCAACTTCAGACGCTCGCCCTGGGTGGTGCCGCTGGTGGCGACTTTAATGGCGGTCATGTTTGCCTTGGTGCCGCTGATAGCCGCGCTGAACGAGCCCTGCTGGGGCTTGCGCCGTTCGTTGACGTCCACGCCGGCAACGCCCTTGAGGAAGTTGAGGGCCAGTTCGGCGTTTTCCCGGGGGATCAGATCGTGCCGGGGTGTGGGCACGCCGTCGACCAGGTATACGAGCTTGACCGCGTTGGGCGAGACGACCATCTCCACCTCGGTGGCCCGGCGCCAGAGGGCGTCGAAGAGCAGCGTCTGCGCGGCCTCGTAGGGGTCCACCTGAGTCGGGTCGGTTGGAACGGTCACTTTCTTGTTATCGTGGGCGGTCAGCCGGACGCGTTCGACGGCGTCGTAGCCCTCATCTTTCTTCCGGCCCATGCCGGCGAGCTTGGATTTAATGTGCCGGGGCGTAAACACCCGGGCGTTCACATCCACCATCCCATTTCGCATGATCACGTAGATCGCGCAGGTGCCCGCAGTGATGAGGAACCACAGGCCGAAGCCGGCGGCGAACAGGCCGGGGGTCTTCCAGGGCAGCATGAGCCAGACCACTAATCCGACCGCGCCACCGCCCAGCACGACGCCGTTCCACAGCTCGCGGTTCATCCGCTTGACGAAGACGGTGTCTTTGTCCACCCATTGGCAGAACGCCAGCCAGGGGAGTATGGCCACCAGGATCAGGGCGATTCGCACAGGGCTGGTGTAGCCGCCGGGCGGAGGCAACTCTGCCAGAGGGGCACCCACCGCCAGGGACGCATTCAGGAGGCCCGATCCCAGGATCAGAGCGCCCCAGCGGGCCGTTTGGGAAGGGAAGAGATTCATGGCAAGTATCGCTCAGCACGAAACATAACACTGTCTTCAGGACCGCCCATCGGTCGGGAGCAGCTTCTTCATCATAACCGCAACCGCCCGGTGTGAGTAGGGCGGCGGGGCGGCCTGAGACCCGATGGGGTCCATACCGGTTGAGGGGGCCGGCCGGGTCCTCCCCGGCCTTTGCGCCCAAAGCGACTCCGAGCCAGTCCGTACCCTTCTTGCCTGATGGCAAGCACATCAGGACTGGTTGAGCCGCGCCATGCGTGTTCGGTTTTCTCACCCCTGCCTGTGGTACCCGTTTTGACCGGATTTCCTGCCCATTCCGGCTCTCTCAGCCCAGAATGGCAGCCCCGCCGGTGCTGATGCCCTTCAGTCGCATCTTTAATTCTTGCGGGTTGGGTGAAGCTGCATAGGCCGTTGAGGTCTCAATGAACTCATTTTCCACGAGGTTCTTGAGGCACTCATTCATGTCCAGCATGCCTTCGGCCTGGCAGGCCCGGATGACCTTGCCGATTTCATCCTCACGCTTCTCATCGATCAGCTTGCGGATGGTCGGATTGGCAAACATGATCTCGACCGCCGGTACCCGGGCAATGCCGGGCTTGATGCAAGGCAGAAGCTTCTGACAGATGATAGCTTGAAGGTTGAACACCAGGGTCTGGCGGACGAGATCGCGGGAGCCCTCCGGGAGCAGGTCGAGCACACGGGTGACGGTCTGGGCGGAGCCCGAGGCGTGCACGGTTCCGAAGACCAGGTGGCCGGTTTCGGCGGCATTCAGTGCGGCCATGAAGGTTTCGGCGTCGCGCATTTCGCCGACCAGCACGACGTCCGGGTCTTCACGCATGAGGTACTTGAGGGCTTCGCCGAAATCTTTGACGTCGATGTGTACCTCGCGCTGGTTGATGAGGGCTTTCTTATCCTCAAAGAGATACTCGATCGGATCCTCGATGGTCACGATGTGACAGGCCCGATGGGCGTTGATGTAATCGAGGGCGGCCGCAATCGTCGTGGACTTTCCGGAGCCGGTGATACCTGCCAGGAGCACGAGGCCCTGGTGGTATTCAGTGATTTTGTAAATCGATTTCGGAAGGCAGAGCTGATCAAAGTTGAGAATCGTCTTGTTGACCCGGCGGGCAGCCACGCTGAGGGTGCCGCGTTGACGGAAGATGTTGACGCGGAAGCGGTCGGAGCCGCCAAGCTGGTAGGCGAAGTCGGAAGCGCCTCGCTCGGCGAGCTGGCGCTTCTGCTGGTCGGTCATGATCTCGAACCAGATGGCTTCCACTTCCTCGGCGCTCAGGGGCGGACCTTTGATGGGGCGCAACTCGCCCTTGTAGCGGACGTGCACGCGGGCGCCGCTCTTGAAGTGCAGGTCGGAAGCCTGGATATCCACCATGTACTTCAGGTACTTGTGGATCTTCGGCTCCTTCTTGGGCGTGGCGGGTATCCCCTGACCATTGTCCCCAGACGCGCTCTCGCTGTCCGAAATGTTCATTTCCAGCCCGCTATCCGCTTTGATGTCCGTATCTGCCATGATGCAATCTGCCTCCTCCAGGCTCACAGCCGAACCGGGATGCCCCGGTCGGCCATGAAACGCTTGGTTTCATGAATGCTGTAGGTTCCAAAGTGAAAAATGCTTGCCGCCAAGGCGGCATCGGCCTTGCCGATCGTGACGGCATCGGCCAGATGCTGCGGGCAACCCGCCCCACCGGACGCCACGACGGGGATGGTAACGGCCTCGGCCACTGCCCGGGTGATCCCCAAATCATAGCCGTTCTGCGTCCCATCAGCGTCCATACATGTCAGGACGATTTCCCCGGCTCCAAGTTCTTCCACGCGTTGGGCCCAGGGGACGGCTTCCAGCCCGGTGGGGATTCGCCCCCCGTTGATGTGGACGTCCCAGACCTCGCGGCCGTCGCGGCGGACTCGCTTGGGGTCGATGTTGACCACGATGCACTGGCGGCCGAAGCGTTCCGCCGCCTGACGGATGAAGTCGGGGTTGCGCACCGCGGCGGAATTGATGGAAACCTTGTCGGCTCCGGCGTTTAAGAGTCTGCGAATATCTTCCAGGTGACGGATGCCCCCGCCGACGGTGAGGGGCATAAAGACCTGCTCAGCGGTCCGGGCGACCACGTCGAGGAGGATGTCGCGTTGTTCGTGGCTGGCGGTGATATCGAGGAAGACCAGCTCGTCAGCCCCGGCCGCCTCGTAGCCGCGGGCGATTTCCACGGGGTCGCCGGCATCGCGCAGATTGATGAAATTGACTCCCTTGACTACCCGACCGGCATGCACGTCGAGACAGGGAATAATGCGCTTTGCAAGCATCAACCGCTACTCATTCAGCAGGACACATCGAGCAAATCCTGGCCAATGGCTGGCCACTCCAGCCTGGGGCGGGTGTCACCGACCCTGGCCTTCGCCCCCTCCCAAACCCGGTCGAGGACTGAAGGTATGGCCCTTCGGCGGGAACGGATCTGGCCGGCCAAGACGATTCGTTCAGCAGACCGGAATCCGTTATCGGTATTGTATCTGTTTGTAAGTGCCCCGTTCAAGGGGAGGATCTTCCCATTGGTATCACACGAAGGGCCGCTGTTTCGGGGGTGTTCAGGAAGTCGCGGGTGGCTTTTACCCGCTGCTGAATCGTACATTTGGGTATCACCGGCCTGTACCGGGGTCCGGTAAGCCTTGATCAACCAACTCGGAGAGAACCAGATGCTGGACACGCGGATGGGGGAAGTGTTGTGCCGGATGGGGATTATTCAGAAGGAGGATATCGACAGGATCCTGAGCCAGCAGCGGCAGACCCGACAGAAGTTCGGGCAGATCGCGATTCGGCTGGGCCTGGTTACTCAGGAGCAGATCTGGGAGGCCTGGGCGCGGCAACTGGCCGAGCGCGAAGGCATTGACCTGGATGCCGTGGGCAGCGACACCCCCGCGGTGGAGACGCTCCCGCTGGCAACGGCCCGGCGTTTTGGGGTGGTTCCCCTTCGGCTGTGGGGTCAGAACCTGGTGGTGGCCGCACCGGCCGACATCTCCGGTGCGACGCTGGAGCAACTGGCCCGGGAGACGGGGTGCCAGATTCACGTGTGCGTTTCGACGTCCTCCAGCATTCGCGAGCACCTTCAGCGGCTGTCCGAGGCCATGTGCGCCGCCTGAGCGACCGGCGGACCGGCAGTCGCTGTCGGGCCATCGGGCAGGTCTCGGCCGAAGGGGATCTCCTGCAGAGGGATTTCCGGGTGTTTGGAGGCGAAGTAGCGCAGCGTCCAGTCATTCGGAAAGAGCAGGACGGCGTTGTCGGACGCATCCCGGGCCAGTTTGACGCCGCCGGGCAGGATCAATTCGCGAAGCTGATTGCCGGATACCTCCGGGGAAACCCAGCGCAGGACGGTCCAGGGAGCCGGCTCCAGGCGGGTTTCGACGTTGTACTCGGTTTGGAGGCGGTACTGGGCCACGTCGAACTGGAGAGCGCCCACCGCGCCGAGGATGGATACCCGGCGCGCCTCGTCGGGATCGTGGAAAAGCTGGATAACGCCTTCGCGTTCGAGTTGTCCGAGGCCCTCGCGGAACTGCTTGGCCTGGGCGGTGCCGGCGTGCAGATACGCGAAACACTCGGGGGCGAAGGGGGGGATGCCGTGATAGATGAGACTGCCATCCTCGGTGAGGGTATCGCCCACGCGAAATTCTGAATGGCCGACGATGCCGATGATGTCGCCGGCGAAGGCTTCGTCGATGGTCTCGCGGTCCTGGCCGAAGAGTTTGTGGGAGCTGGCCAGGCGCGTCCTGCGCCCGGTGCGCGGGTGAATGACGGTCATGTCGCGTTTGAACTGTCCGGAGCAGACGCGGACGAAAGCCAGCGTATCGCGATGCCGGGGATCCATGTTGGCCTGGATCTTGAAGATGAAGCCGGAAAACTGGGCGAGATCGGGTGGTACCGACCGGCCAATGGCCTCGCGCGGACCGGGGGCGGGGGCCAGCTCCAGGAAGGAGTCGAGCAGCAACTGGACGCCGAAGTTATTGGCCGCGCTGCCGAAGAACACCGGCGTGAGATCGCCCCGTCGCACAGCCTGGCGGTCGAACGTGGCGCCGGCGACCGTAAGCACCTCCAGCTCCTCGACAACCGGATCGAGCAGATGGGCGGGGATTCTCTCGCGGACCAGCGGATCGGAAAGGCCGGCCACCTGGACCGGGGCCTTGTAAGCCCCGCCGGGGGTGCGTTCGAAGAGATGCATCCGGCTGGTGAGACGATCGAAGACGCCGCGGAAATCCGGGCCGGAGGCCAGCGGCCAGTTCACCGCATAAGCTTGCATCCCGAGGACGCTTTCCAACTGGTCGAGCAGCCAGAGAGGTTCGCGCGCCGGGCGGTCGAGCTTGTTCATGAAGGTAAAGATGGGAATCCGCCGGCGACGGCAGACCTCGAAGAGCTTGCGGGTCTGGCTCTCGATGCCCTTGGCGGCGTCGATGACCATGATCACCGAATCGACGGCCATCAGCACCCGGTAGGTGTCCTCGGAGAAGTCCTTGTGGCCGGGGGTGTCCAGCAGGTTGATGACGTAGCCGTCGTACTCGAACTGGAGCAAGGTCGAGCTGACGGAGATGCCGCGCTGCCTTTCGAGCTCCATCCAGTCGGAGGCGGTGGCGCGCTGGTGTTTGCGGGCGGTGACCGAACCGGCCAGTTGGACGGCCCCGCCGTAGAGCAGGAACTTCTCGGTCAGGGTGGTCTTGCCGGCATCCGGGTGAGAGATAATCGCGAAGGTCCGGCGGCGCCGGATCTGGTCATTAAGGCTGGGCATGTTGATACAAGTCTTTTGCTGTTACGTGATGATTGTTTATCAGTGATCCTGTGGCCGATGGACGGGTTCCCATGGGGATCCCATCAGGCAGTCGTTGTGTAACCGTCGGGAAGCAGGCTAGGGGGGACTGACCGTATTCCCTCCGGGCGTGCGATACAGCGTGACTGTCGGCGTGGTTTGTTTCATGACCAGAGTATAGGACGGGGCAGGCTGGGCCCGCAAGTGGCCAGTTTCTGGAGGTAATTTCCAGGGAGCAGCCCGCGGTCAGCTTTCGGCCCTCGCGCTTGCTGGTGGCCTGGGGTGTGGGCATTGGCCATTCCATGCCATGACGATTCACCACGACGCGGGGGGCTTCGTGCTGACCACAGCGGGGCGCGGTGTGGTGTTGACTGGCCGGGCGTGATCCTTCGCAGCCCGCGGGAGCCTCATGCCTGATCGGCGGCCGGTTATCGGGCCCGGTGTTCAAGCCTGCTCAAATCCTGGCCGATGGCCTCAATGTGAGAAGGTATCGACTATGGCTTGAAACCCTTGCGCGCCGACCATGCCCCGTGCGCCGCCGGCGGCGCGCGGTCACGCTGGTGGAGCTCATCATCGTCGTAATGCTGACCGGCACGGTCATGCTGACGGTCGGGTACGTGACCACGCAGATTACCTCCGGCGTGGCCAACGTGGACCGACGCTCGCAGGCCCAGACAGAGGCGGCCCTGGCCATGGTTCGCATCAGGAACGAGCTGGAATACGCGACTTCCATTGTCGCCCTTGATTCCAAACGGATCAGCTTCAAGCATCCCGACGTTAACGGGGACAACCAGGTAGACACCATTACCTATGAATGGTCCGGCGTCGGCGGGGATCCCATTACCCGTGAGATCAATGAGGGCGGGAAACAGCCGGTGCTGGATCGGTGTCGATCCCTGACCTTTCGCTCCGCAAGGCGGCCGATCACTCTGATAGCCGGCCGGAGTTACCCGCTGAAACTGGAGTATTACGACAACACGGGGCTAGCCACCTGCGTTCTCAAATGGTCGGCCCGGGGAGTCAGCAAGCAGGTCGTGCCCAGCGCCTGTCTGCGCCCCGCATCTATCGATCCCCAGGCACCCAACGGAGGGGCCGGCCTTACCGGTCAGTACTATGACAACATTGATTTCACCGATCTCAGGCTGACCCGCACCGATGCGGTGGTGGACTTCGACTGGGGCTATTCGCGGCCCGCGCTCCTGATCGATGACAATACCTTCTCGATTCGGTGGACCGGGCAGGTTTGCCCCGCAATCACCGGCGAGTACACCTTTTATGTCACCTCCGATGATGGCGTTCGGCTCTGGGTGAACGGCATGCTCGTGATCGATAACTGGACGGACCATACCTCCACTGAGGATCAAGGCGCGTCCATGGGCCTGTGGCGGATCGACATCGGCATTGAGGCCGGATCGGCCGAGGTCCCGGTGCGACTGGATGGGGCCGTGAACCTGGTGAATCGACCAGGGATGGAGGGGTGATGTCCGCTTTAGTTTCACAGTTTCGTGAACCATCAGCGGGAATAACCGGCGCGGCGCCCGACCGCTACGGCGAGAAGGGTGGCGACGGCGTCTGGTCGATGCGGTGGCCCCGATCGGTGCGGACTCGCCGGGGCCTGACGATGGTCGAAGTGACTATCAGCCTGATCATCCTTGGCGTGGCCATTACCGCCGGGGTGCGCACGCTGGGCAGCTTCGCGACCAGCAGCAAGGCCTGGGCGGAACGCAGCGTGGCCATGGAACTGGCCAATGCCCTTATGAGCGAGATTACGACGCTTCCCTTCGCCGATCCGGATGGGGGCAACGTGATCGGGTGCGATCCCGGTGAGACCGCCGCGGATCGAACCACCTTTGACGACATTGATGATTATCACGGCTGGGAGGCTTCACCGCCGCAGGATGCCTCCGGGACGGCATTGACCGCCTATAGCGGCTTCCGGCAGCAGGTTGCCGTAGCGTATGACGACGCGCTCGGCGAGCCCCTGGCCGTCGATTTTGAGGCGGGCACTTTCAAGAAGATCACGGTCACCATTTCGAAGGATAACAAGGTGCTGGCCCGGCTGGTGACTGTGCGGGCGCGTCAGGCCGACGTGATGAACGGTTCAACAATCGGTGAATGAAGCGGGCCGTCCTTCGAGGGACGGCGGTGAGCGCGAGCAGTCTCAAGGTTGGTCCTGGTGGTGGTGGAGATGAGTCGGTTTCTTCGAGCTGGTGGGCGGAGCGTGTGGCGGACGCATAGTCGTCGAGCCGCCGCCGTCTACCTGTTGACGCTGTCCATTTCCATGCTGCTGGTTGGGGTCGGTTTTACGCTCATCACCATTCAGCGGGCGGACCGGCGACTGCAACAAAATCTGGCCTGCACCGATGAGCTGAAATGGTGTGCCCGTGCCGGGATCGAAATAGCCCTGGCGGTGATGGAACAGAAGCCGGATTGGCGCGCGACGATGGTGGGCGATGAGCTCTTCAAGGACTTGCCGGTCGGGAAGGGCAAGGTGACCGTGCAAGTGTTTGACGATCCGGATGGCCAGAGCGCCAACAATGATGCCGATCCGCTGCGCATCAAGGTGGTGGCCAGCCGCGACGGGGCCCAGTCGTGCCTGGAGGCCCGTCTGCGTCCGCGACCGCATCGGGCGCTGCGCTACGCGCTCTTCGGAACGGGTGTGGAGCCGATCGAGTTCAGAGCTCAAGCCACCGTCAGCGGGCCGGTTCGAGCGCACGGTCCGATCCTCGCGAATGCCGGTAACCAGGTGCAGGATGATGCCAGCTTTGAGACCATGACGGGTTACGCGATCGCAGATCCGCTGGCGCCCAAGCGGTTCGTGGACACGGCGATTCCGGCTCCGCAGCCGCCGATGGCCTTCTATCAATCTATGGCCACGGTCATCACCGGCAGCTCCGGCAGCCACTGCGAACTCAAGGGCTTTAATCTGACCCCGACCAGCAATCCCGGCGGCACGCCTAATCCGCACGGTATTTACTGGTTGCGCGCCGGCGGTCGGGAGGTCCTGATCGAAAATCTGCATCTGCGGGGAACGCTGATCATCAGCGAAACCGGCACGAACGGCGTGACCTTTCAGAAGGGACTCATGGTAGAGCCCGGCCCGCTGTCCTATCCGGTTCTCCTGGTGGACTGCCCGTGGGGCACACTGCGAATCTCTCCGGATTCCGGCATGCTGGAAACCCTTATTACCATCACTCCATACGTCCCCGGCATTGGCCTGCTGGGCGTCGATATGAACGAGGATGGGGATAAGCTGGACACGATTCCCTCGCAGGTTCGGGGGCTCGTCTGGAGCAACGCCGCCCATGTGGTCCTGGAGTACCAGCAATGGTCTTTCAGCGGTTGTTTGATCGGCAACCGAATCACCGTTGACCACGGAGTGAACGTGGACAACGACCTGGCTCTGCTGGATACGTCGTGCCCCGGTTTCGTGGACAGCGCGATGTCCGTTGAACAGGGATCGATCCGGGAGGGGCGACCATGAGGAATGGTTGCATCTTGCGTTCCGGCCGCTGGGCACGCCTGCCGCGTGCTGTCCGTGGCTTCAGCCTGGTCGAGCTGATCATGGTGCTGGTGATTCTGGCCCTCCTGTCGGCCGTGGCCGTGCCCCGGACGGGTAATATGCTTCGCCGCAGCCGGCTCGACCTGGCCTCCCGGCGGCTGCTGGCGGATCTGCAACTGACGCGTTCGCAGGCCATCCGCGATTCCGCCGAGCGCAAGCTGATGCTCGACCTGTCGCTGCAACAATACACGATGCCGCAGCACGGCGGCACCAACCGAACCCACACGGTCGCGCTGAACGTGTCACCCTACGAGGGGGTACGGCTGGTGGGGAGCAGTTTCAACCCGCCCGAGGTGATCTTCAACCGCCTGGGCTTGCCCCAGAGCGGGGGGACGATCATGTTGCAGGCGGGTTCTGAGATCGTCACCATCACCATCAGTTCCACGACCGGGCGCGCGACGCGGGTGTGGGGGCCGTAGCGAAACATACTCAGTCGAAGGATTGGAGGTCGGTGGGCGGGGGGATCGGGTGACCAGCGGTCATTGGCTCGCCATACTCACCACCAGCAGGGTGATGTCGTCCTTTCGCCACTTCTCGTCCGGCGTCCGGGTGGCCAGTTCACGAATCTCCTGGATCGCGGCGGCCGCTCCCGCTTCGATCAGACGGCGGATCCAGGTGGAATCCTCGATGTTGCCGGCGCTGAAGGCCTCATCGTGCCGGAGCAGCAGCGCTTCCAGGCCGTCCGTGAAAAACAGCAGCGTGTCGCCCGGCGCGAACTGATGGCTCACTACCTCGAAGTCGGCACTCTCGAATGCTCCCATCAATCCGCCGTAGCTGGCCAGTCTGCGGGGCGCCTGGCCCGCACGAACCAGCACAGGGTAAGGCAAGCCGCCGCGGGCCCAGCGGATCTGGCCCGTGCTGTGGGTGAAAACCGCGTGCAGGCCGGTGATGAACTGGCCTCCGCTCAGACGAGCGTTGAACAGCTCGGCGTTCAGGCGGCGGAGGACCTCGTCAGGCTCGAGGATCCGGCTGGTTGTCCCGGTTACTTCCTTTCCGCGAAACGAGTTCTTCACGAAAGTGGTCAACAATGCCGCGGGCAGGCCATGACCGGTCGCGTCCGCGACAGAGAAAGAGCTGTGATCCTCGTCCAGCCGGCTCACGTCGTAGGTGTCGCCGCTGACGAAGTTCGCGGGCAGGTACAAGGTCTCGATGGTCAGCGGGCTGGTGTCCGGCAAGGTGCCGGGCAGCAGATCTCGTTGAATCTGGCCGGCCAGTCGAAGCTGTTCATCCAGGTGGAGAACGTCCTGGCCGCCTTCCGCATCCCGGCGACGGAGCCGGGCCAGCTCTTCGCTCATCCGCCGCATGGGGGAGCGAATCTCGCACAGGGCCTTGATACGCCCGGTCAGTTCATCCGCGTTGAGGGCCGATGTCTCTTCATTGCGGGTCATCAACCGGCGGAGCGGATCGGGAAGGACGCCGGGGTTGATGGTGGCGGAAGGGCCCTGCGGGCACGGCGCGGGCCATGCGCTTTCTTCAGCGCCTTCGCCGACGAGTTCGTCCGTCGATTCGAGTACCAGGGTCGCACAGGCGCGCTCGGTGGCGTTGGCCAGGATCCGGTCGAGCACATCCGGACTGCTTTGCTTCCGGGGCAGAATCACGCAGATATCGGCCGTAGGCGAGATACCGTCAGCCAGGGCCTTGTCCAGCGACCGCAGCGACACGCGGGCCTTGACCCGGTTGAGAGCGGTTCTGAGGGCTCCGGGAACTTGGTTCTGATCGAGGATGACCTGAACGTGCGGGATATCCACGACTTGGCTCCGGCGCTGACGGCAGCGGGCGTGCCGGTGATGTCGCCATCCTGGTCCGACTACCAACTGCCTCTACAGGCTTTTTTTCGGACGCGTGTTTATCGCTCTTAATATCATTTTGTGGAATTAGGTAAGCTTCGCACTGCCTGCTGGTTGCATTCTGGGGTGTGTGCCCCATGCCGAGGCCGTACTTATTGATTGCCGAAGAGGATGAACGCTGCTATCGTATCGCTTTGCACTTGGAGTTGTTGCCGTGCGTTCAGCCGGCTTGCCGGCGGAACCGCGCGGGAACCGGGAAGTTGGCCCCATGAGCTGATCACGAGGTCAGCGCTGGGTGAGGCGTTCATGCCGTTAGGCCCGCGTCAATCACGGTCCAGCACTGCTTGGCAGCAACGGCACACAACCTTGCGGAAGCGACACTGAGAAACGCCTTTCGACGCGACAGCAGGCAATGAGCTGGATTCAAGTCATAGCAATTGCTCTCGGGCTTTCGATGGATGCCTTTGCCGTTTCGATCGCTACGGGGATGAGTCTGCCGGTGTTGACGTATCGGCACGTGTTTCGGCTGGCTTTTCACTTCGGATTATTTCAGTCGTTGATGCCGGTGCTGGGATGGATGGCCGGTAAGAGTCTGGCGGATTGGATCGGCGCGTACGATCACTGGATCGCCTTCTGTCTGCTGGCCTTTATCGGCGGTCGGATGCTCTGGGAGGCCTGTACGGGGGGCGAAGAGAAAAGCGTCCAGGATCCTACGCGCGGGTGGCTGCTGGTAACGCTGTCCATTGCCACCAGTCTGGACGCGCTGGCGGTGGGATTGACGATGGCGTTTCTGAAGGTGCTGGTCTGGGGGCCGAGCCTGGTGATCGGATTGATCACCGCCTCACTGGTGACCATCGGCATCCGCTCCGGCCATCGTCTGGGGGGACGGTGCGGCAAATGGGCCCAGATCACCGGCGGCCTGGTTCTGGTGGCCATCGGCGTGCGGATTGTCATCTCCCATACCGTGTGAAGCTTCTGACCGGCACACCTGGCTTCGAGCCAGACACCCTTGCGCAAATTGACCGGAGGGCCGCAGCGACTTCTGGCCGCCCGATCACGTCTCTCTCAAGGCCGTCGCCACCGGCAGGCGCGCTGCCCGGATGGCGGGGAACAATCCTCCGATCAACCCGATGACCGCAGCCCACAGGATGGCGTTGGCCAGCAGACGCGGGCTGACCCGGAAGGCAAAGGCCACTTGGCTGAACGTCTGCCAGTTGATGGTGGCCGCCTGGAAGCCGTTGAAGGCGAAGTAGGCCGCGGTGGCGCCCACCGCGCCGCCGACCAGGGCCAGAACCAGCGATTCGAACAGCACGGAACAGATAATCGGGCTGGCGCCGAAACCCAGGGCCCGCAGGGTGGCGATCTCACGGGTTCGTGCCGCCACCGCGCTGTACATGGTGTTGAGCGCGCCGAACAGGGCCCCCAGGGCCATCAGGCCCGCGATTGCGAAGCCGAAGGTTTCGATGAAGGTGGTCAGCATGCTGGACTGATCCGCCAGCAGATCAGCCTGACGGACGGCTTTGACCTTGAGCTGCGGATTGGCGGTCAGCGCGTCTTTGAACTCTTTGAACTTCTCCGGCGAGGCCAGCTTGACGAAGACGGACTGGAACGAATCGCCGCGGTGATAGGCCGGCTGGAGAACGGCGGCATCCGTCCAGATCTCCGATTCCGCCGCGCCCCCGCCCCCCGAAAAGATGCCCACCACGGCCCAGTCGCTCTGCCCCACGCGGATCGTCCCGCCCACGTCCAGCCCGGCAAAGGCCCTGGCCGCGCCGGCCCCGACGATGACCTCGTTTCGCCCGGGCTCGAACATCCTGCCCTGCGAGATAGTGATGTCGCCTCGTACCGCCCGGGCCGCCTGCTGCACGCCGCGCAGCGGCACGTGCGCGTCCGTGCCCGTCGAGCGTTTGGGCAGGTTGATGATCACGAACAGCTCGGCGGAAGCCAGCGGCCCGGCGGCGCTCCAGGCGATGCCCGGCGCGTTCGTGACCAGGCGGGCCTCCTCGCGCGAGAGGATGCTGGTCATCTCGTTGTCCGCATTGCTGCGCAGGACAATGACGATGTCGTCCGCCCCGGTCGCGGTCATTGCCGCGCGGAAACCTTCGGCGATGGACAACACGCCGACCAGCACCGCCACGACCCCCGCAATGCCGACAGCCGCCGCGACGGCCGCTCCCTTGCGCTCGGGGATCGTGCGCAGATTGAAGAGCGTCAGTGAGAAGATCTGCACCAGCCAGTTGATCACGCGTTTCTCCTCAAGGCCACGGCTACCGGGAGCCGCATGGCCTGTATTGCCGGCACGATGCCCGTTACCACACCGAGGACCACGACCAGCCCCACGCCCAGTAGCAGGTCCTCATTGGGCAGATAAAACACCGGCAGCATGGTGGGCACGGGGCTTCCGCGGACGGTCACCAGCCAGGCCGCGCCCAGGCCGGTCAGGCCGCCGAGCGCCGCCAGCAGGCACGACTCCGCCAGCACCAGGGCCAGCACGAGCCCATCAGAAAAACCTACCGCCTTGAGCACGCCCAACTCGCCGGTCCGTTCGCGCACGGCCTGGGCCATGGTGTTGCCGGCCACCAGCAGAATGGTGAAGAACACCGCGCTGAGAATGGCGATCAGGATGGTTCCGATATTGCCCACCTGCTGAATGAAGCCCTGGGCGAATGCGCCTTCCGGCTCGGTCTTGGTCTCATAGGGCGAGTTGGCGAACTCGGCGTCAATCGCCCTGGCCACTTCGTCGGCCCGCTCGGGATTCTCGACCTGGACATAGTACCAGCCGACCTCCCCCTGGCCGTAGGCCCGGGCCTCGTCGAAGTAGTCGTATCGAAAGAAGAACCCCGAGGTGTCGGTGCTCTTCTTGCCGGCGTCGTAGATGCCGACGATGTCGAACTCCCAGGCCCCCTCCTCTTTACGCGGCCAGATCGGCGAGGTCAGCGGCACGCGGTCGCCGATCTTCCACCCGAACCGTTCCGCCAGTTGCCGCCCGATCACCGCGCCCGTGCGCGTCTGGAGCCATGCCTGCTTCTGATCCGCCGGCAGCACGTACTCCGGGTACATCTCCAGAAACGGCTCCGGCTCCACCGGGATACTGGGGAAGAAGTTCTTGGGTTCGTTCTGGTAGATACCGTTGAACCAGGTGCTATGGGTGGCCGAGACCACGCCGGGAATCCGCTCCATACGTGGTCCGTAAGTCATCGGAAGGGACACCAGGAGCGACACCTTGTGCCGCACGATCAGCCGGTCGGCGCCGGCCATGGTCACGCCGGCCGTAAAGGCGTTTTCGATCGTGCACAGCAGCCCGAACAGCAGGAAGGCTACGAAGATCGACAACAGCGTCAGCGACGTACGCAGCTTTCTGCGCTTGAGGTTACTCCAGACCAGAAAGAGCAGCTTCATGCCGGCGCCTCCATGGAAAGCTGCCCCTTGTCCAGGTGCACGGTGCGCGTGGCCCGCGCCGAGGCGTGCGGGTCGTGCGTGACCATGATGATGGTCTTGCCGTGTTCGCGGTTGAGGGCCTGCAGGAGGCTGAGGATCTCATCGCCCGACTTGCGGTCCAAGTCGCCGGTGGGTTCGTCAGCCAGGATCATAGTCGGGTCTGTGACGATGGCCCGGGCGATGCCCACGCGCTGCTGCTCGCCGCCCGAGAGCGTGTGCGGGTAGTGCCGGGCGCGGTGCGACAGGCCGACCACCTCCAGGGCGGTGTGCACGTGCCGGCGGCGCTGGGCCTTGGTCAGGTGCGTCAGCAGCAACGGCAGCTCCACATTTCGCTCGGCCGTCAACACCGGCAGCAGGTTGTAAAACTGAAACACGAACCCCACGTGCCGTGCCCGCCACTCGGCCAGTTGCCGGCCGGACATCTGGTCGATGCGCTCGCCGCTCACTTCCAGCGAGCCGCTCGTCGGCCGGTCCAGCCCGCCGATCAGGTTGAGTAGCGTGGTCTTGCCGGAGCCTGAGGGCCCCATCAGGGCCAGGAATTCGCCCTCGGCCACTTCGAGGTTCAGCCCGGAGAGCACGTGAATTTCTTCGGAGCCCCGGCGGAAGGTTTTTTCGACGTCCTTGACCTTTACCAGGATCCCATTCTGGCCACTCATCTCTTTGCCTCCGTTACCGCGGCCCCGTCCGTCAGATCGTCCGGCCCTTCCACCACCACGCGCTCGCCGTCGCTGACGCCGGCCTCAATGGCGATGCGGTCGCCTTGTTCGGTCCCGACCTTCACTGCCCGCCGTTCGACTTTCCCGTCGCGGACGATCCACACGATGTCCCGTCCGTCGACATGGCGGACGGCCGCTTTGGGCACGGTCAGACTGGGGCGGGTGGCCGTCGTCCCGTCCGCGCTCCCGGAGCCGGTGGGAGCGTCCCTGCGCGCGGCTTCAGGACTTTGAAACGCCACCTTCACGCTCATGTCCGGCAGGATGCGCGGGTCGAGCTTCTCGAACCCTACGCGCACCTTCACCGTGGCCTTTTGCCGGTCGGCCGTGGGAATAATCGCGATCACCTTCGCGGGAATGGGCCAGTTGGGATACGAGTCCAGCGTAGCCTCCACCGGCTGGCCTGGTTGAACGCGATTGATGTAGCTCTCGCTCACGTCCACCTCGATCTCCAGCGAGCTCATGTCCACGATGGTGCAGATACCCGTCCGGGTGAAGCCGCCCACCGACAGGGGCGAGATCATCTCGCCCGGCTGGGCGTTCTTGGCGGTCACCACGCCGGCAAACGGCGCGCGAATGACCGTATCTTCAAGCTGCTGCTGCCACACGGCCACTTCGCGTTCATAGACCGCGATCTCGGCCAGTTGCCGTTCCAGCCGGGCCCGCAGCGCCCTTGCTTCCGTCTCGGCCCGGTCGGTTTCGACCTGGCTGGCGGCCTGCTCAGAGAGCAGGCGTGAGAGCCGCCGCACCTCGCGCTCGGCATGTTCGAGGTTGGCCCGGGTCTCTCCCAGGGCTTTGCGGGACGATTCGAGTTGCGCCTCTGCCAGCCGGAGGCTCCGTTCCACGTTGGACGAATCGATCCGCGCGAGCACCTGGCCGGCCTCGACCCTCATGCCCTCTTCGACGAGGACTTCGATCACCTTGCCGGTCACCTTGGAGGAGACGGTCGCTTCGCGCCGGGCGGTCACGTAGCCGGAAGCATTCAGGAGCGTCCGCTCCACGCCCGGGGCCGAGGCCTGAACCACGGCCGTGCGCACGACGGCCGCCTTCGGCCGGCCCAGCCACCAGGCCACGCCGCCCGCCGCCGCGCCGGCCACCAGCACGGCCACAACCAGCACGGCCGGCCACCGGCTCCGCGACGCATGGGTGCGGTCAATGCGCAGAGCGTCGAGTGTCTTCTTGTCCGGACTCATCCGTCGGAGTGCTCCCAGGCTGCCGGCTTCGTGCGACCCGGTTGATTTCAAGGCATCGGGGTATCCGCCGGCCGCGGCACTATACCCCACGAGTAGGATAGGGGTAAAGAGTCGCCGGCTCATGGAGTCTGCAGAGCCAGGGGGGGCGGTGGGCTGAAGCCTGTCTTACACGGTTTCCGTTGTGAACTTGGGTAGGTTCCTGCTTGGTTGTGGGTCGCCCCGTGGCTGATCGCTTGAATCTTCGCGCTCCACCTCTGAAGAGGCGGGGTGCCCAACGCACAAGGTTCATTTTAGACCCGTATCAGTCGTGTCTGGGGCAGGCGTTCCACCTGTGCCCGTGCCGACGAGATGGCGTCACCCGGTACAGGCGCTTACCGATCGAACCACCGCCGAAGTGAGTAGATCGTCAACTGCCGGTTCGCCCGGGCGATGGCGTCGGTCAGCGGCACGCCCTTCGGGCAGACCTTCACGCAGTTCTGAGCGTTGCCGCACCCGGCCACTCCGCCGGTGTCCCGCAGGGCCTCCAGGCGTTCCTCGGCGAGATTCTGGCCGATGCCGTGCTTCTGGTAGAGCATGGCCTGCCCGATGGCGGCCGGACCGATGAAGGCGTTATGTTCGTTGACCTGGGGACAGGCCTCCACGCAGCACCCGCAGGTCATGCACCGCTGCAACGGGTAGCCCTGTTCCTGGACCTTCTGGGACATCAGCGGCGGGGGAGTGTCGTCTACGCTGTTGTCCACCGGCACCCATGCCCGGACGCGCTTGAGGTGCTCGAACATCCGTGAGCGGTCCACGAAGAGGTCGCGGACCACGGGAAACTTGGTCATCGGTTCCAGGGTGATGACGTCGTCCGGGGTGGACAGCAGATCATCCACCAGGGCGCTGCAGGCCTGACGGACCCGGCCATTGATGAGCATGGTGCATGAGCCGCACACCTCTTCCAGGCAGTTGGCGTCATAGGCCACCGGGGCGGCCTGCTGGCCCTGGGCCGTCCGGCCATGGGCGGCGATCAACTGTAGACAGGTGGTGATGTTCATCTGCGGTTCGTAAGGAACCTCGAACTCCTGCCAGTAAGAGGGGCTTCCGGGGGTATCCTGGCGCTTCACACGGAGCTTGACGGTTCGTTCGTGGGCCATGACCGTTTCGTCCTTGTTACGTCCTCGCATCGGTGCCCGGCGATCGTTGGTTCACTCCTGGATCGGCAGCGCACCCGTTGGTGTCTGATGTCTTCCACCTACGCGCCGGCGGGCTGGGCCTGTTGGGCTGCCTTTTCGTCCGCGCTCTGCGTGTCCCGCCAGACCTGCTCGATGATCTCCGCACCGACCAGCCCGTAGGTTCGCGGCCGGGGTGGAATCAGCGAGGTGTCCACCTGCTCGTAGGAGATTTTAGGTCCGTCGGGCGTATATTCCGCGATGGTCGTCTTGAGCCATTCCTGCGTCTGCTTGCGGAATGCCTGCACCCAGCGGACCGCTTCCGTGCGGACGGTCTCCGGATCGCCGCCCTTGGGAGCGGGGATCGCGTAGTCGGGCTTGTAGTGGGCCCCGCGGCACTCATTGCGCAGCAGGGCGCCCCGGGCGATCACCCGGGCCATAATCAGCATGTCGCCCAGGGCCCGGGTGAAGCTCAAGTTCTGGTTGGTCCAGTTGGAGGTGTCCGCGATGGCGACCCTCTTGTACCGTTCCGCCAGCTCGTCGATTTTGGCCAGCGTCTCCTCGATGCCCTGGTTGTAGCGGACCACGGTGACGTTCTTGGTCATGGTCTGGCCCAGCTCGCGATGCAGCAGGTAGGGGTTCTGATCGCCCTTGGAGTTGATCAGTTGCTCATACTGTTCCTTGTGCCGGGCCGCCTCACCCTCGAAGAGCGAGGACGGCTGGGCGGCCGCGGACCCGGCGGGCAGCGCATTGAGCCAGCTATCGATGGCCGGCCCGACGATCAGCCCCGCGAAGATGCAACTCAGCAGCGAATTGGCGCCCAGCCGGTTGGCCCCGTGATACTGGTAGTCGGCCTCGCCGATCACGTACAGGCCGGGGATGTTGGTCATCTGGTTGCGTGGCGAATCGAGGACCAGCCCGCCGGTGTGCGGATCTTTCTCGAAGTCGCACCATAGGCCGCCCATGGAGTAATGCACCGCGGGGAAGATCTTCATGGGCATCACCCGGGGGTCGAGCCCGCGGAACTTTTCATAGATTTCGAGGATGCCCTCGAGCTTGTGCTGCGTGGTGGACGGCAGTTCGGTGACGTCGAGGTAGACGCAGTATTCGTTGGGATCGACGGAGAGGCCCTCGTTCACGCAGACGTTGAAGATCTCGCGGGTGGCGATGTCGCGGGGCACGAGGTTGCCGTACTTGGGATAGCGCTCTTCGAGGAAATACCAGCGCTCCTCCATGGGGATCTGTCGCGGGTCGCGATCATCGCCCTTCCGCCGGGGGACCCAGACCCGACCGCCCTCGCCGCGGGCCGACTCGCTCATGAGGCGATGCTTGTCGGAACCGGGGATGGCAGTGGGATGAACCTGGATGAATTCGCCGTTGGCGTACTTGACGCCGGCCTTGAAGGCTCGGGCCGCGGCCCCGCCGGTACAGATCATCGACATGGTGGACTTGCCGAAGATCATCCCGCAGCCGCCGGTGGCCAGCACGACGGCGTCGCCGGGAAAGGCCCGGATTTCCATGGAGAACATGTCCTGGGCCACCGCTCCGCGGCAGATGCCCTTGCCGTCCACGATGGGGCCGAGGAACTCCCAAAACTCGTATTTCTTGACCTTGCCCTCGACCTCCCAGCGGCGAACCTGCTCGTCCAGCGCGTAGAGGAGCTGCTGGCCGGTGGTGGCTCCGGCGAAGGCGGTTCGTTTATACAGCGTGCCGCCGAAGCGGCGCTGGTCGCGCTTGCCCTCGGGGGTGCGATTGAACATGACGCCCAGGCGGTCCATCATGTCCACGATCCGCGGACCCCACTCGCACATCTCCTTGACCGGCGGCTGATTCTGCAGGAAGTCGCCGCCGTACACCGAGTCGTCGAAGTGCTTCCATTCGCTGTCGCCCTGCAGGCGGGTGAGCGAGTTCACCGCGTTGATGCCACCCTGGGCGCAGACGCTGTGGGAGCGTTTGACGGGAACCATGCTGATGAGATCGACGTGCCGGCCCAGCTCGGCCAGACGCATGGTGGCGGCCAGTCCCGCGAGCCCGCCGCCGACTACGATTACACGCTGCTGTGCCATGATGGATTCGCTCTCTGTTTACAGGTGCTACTTGCTGAACAGCATTCCTTCCGCATCAGGGGCGCGGACGGCCACATCCGCCGGCGAATGATACTTTTCCGGGACAACGGGATGGGGAAATCGCAGAAAGCCCCACAATGAACCGACGCCCGCGATCCCGAGACCCAGGCCGATGATCGCGCACACGTAGCCGGCTCTGCGCTGGGCATTCCGGCCGACCGTAATACCCCAGGTGATCAGACCGGTCCAGATGCCGTTGGCGAAGTGGAACACCGAGCAGAGAATGCCGATCAGGTAGACCGGCCCGGCCCAGATCCGGTAATGCTGAAGCACCCACGCGGTGGTGCCGGAGGCCTTTTCCACCTCAAAGTAGCCGCCGTTCGGCAGGAGCGCGCCGAGCCAGTGCATCTGCCAGACGTGGATCAGGATAAACACCAGCGCAATCACGCCCGTAACCCGCTGGAGCCAGTAACGGATGTTGCCCCAGAAAGGATACTGCAGGGTGTTGGGCTGGCCCTGGAGCCACATTTTGACGCCCAGGCCGGCATGGAAGGCCAAAGGGATGAAAATGAAGGCGATTTCAATCGGCCCCAGCAATGGCCCGAAAGCATGGATCTTGTCCACCTGGCGCTGGTAGAAATCGCCGTTCTGATCGAACAGGATGGTGGCGTTGGTGAACAGGTGAAACGTAAGAAACGCGCCGACCGGAATAAGACCGGCCAGGGAGTGCAGCCGACGCAGGAGAAACTCCTGCCGGGCTGCCGGATAACCGGGCGCTTCGGACACGGTGTGGTCCTCCGGACAGACTTACAGTTGCCGCTCAGAATACGCTGTTGCCGCTCAGATGTTCGACCCGTCTGAGAACCGATTATATGGCTCGGCGCGGGCAGGTCAACATCCTGCAACGCGGCCGGCAGCATCGCCGCCTGACCGGCCCGGCGCAGCGAAGGAACGCTCTTTCGCAGCGAGGGAACGCCCTTTCAAGGGATGAGGCTGGGGTTCTTCATCGCCGCTGCGGCCCGCAGGACAGGGCGGAGATCAGATGTCGGGTTGGGAATGTCAGATGATGTTGGATTGGGGATTCTAGATGATGCCAGATTGCGGATCTTAGATGATGCCGGATTGGGGATTGCAGATTTTGAAATTTCAAATTTCAGATCTTCAGATTCCCAATGGCAGATTTCAGATGCCAGATTTCAAGTCTTCATCGTCCATTGCGCGAAGATTCAAGCGATCAGCAGCGGCGCGGCCAACAACGCGGCGGAGCAACAAACAACGCTGCGGCGCGACCAACAACCAGGCAGGAACTTATCCAGGCTTACAACGGAGACTGTATTACGGCCCCGCCGACTACGGGGCGCTCGTGGCCGGGGCGGCCTCGAGGATGCGGTAGACGAATTGCGGCAGAGCCTGTTCGTAGACGTCCAGCGAGGCCGCGGGCTTCCGGACGCCCGGTGCATGACGCCACTGGACGAGCCGCTTGCCATCCCATTCCCGCTGCATGCGGCCCATCTTCTTGCATACTTCGCCGGTTTTCGGATCGACGTCGCTCGGCGGGATGACCGCGGCCAGTCCGATCCGTTCCCAATAGGGGTTCAGGATCCGGTCGCCGCGCAGAATCGCCAGGATGTCGTTGTTGTTGAGCCCGTCGAGGTTAATCACGCACAGGCTCGGCGTGTAATAACTGATAATGCCGCTGTGCCAGCAACCGATCCGCAAACCGGGCTCGGCGTTTTTCTCCAGCCAGGCGGCGACGCGAAGGGCCTTCAACTTCTCCGAGTCGTCATCGAACTCCTTGTGCGTCTTCAGCGCGAAGGTTACCGCGGATTCCGCCACCACCGCCCAGGCGATCAGGCCCAGCGTGCTCGCGGCCAGGCCCTGGAGCCATCGCCATCCGCGCCCGCCCGGTGCCGGCGGCACGCCCCGCAGAGCCGCGGCCGCACCGGCCGATAAGAGCGTCAGCGTCAGCAGGGCCGGCACGCAATACCAGGCCCGGGTCCAGTCCAACAGCAGGCCGTAAGCCAGGCCCAGGATGACGGGCACCAGCCAGAGAAGGTGGATCAGGCCGCGCTCGGCGCGGCTCCTGGCCGTCGCCCACAGCAGCGGCAGGCCGCTCAGTACCCACTTGAGTGCCGACACCTTGAGCAAGGATCCCAGCACAAACTCGCCCCACACGCCCAGCGTGAAGCCGAGCACGGCCCATTGCGAGCGGTCGCGCATGAGGAACTTGCGCCATTCCATCTTGACGGCCGCGCTGCCCTGGTTGGGTTCGCCGGTATAGTGCCAGACGTAGAGGATCCACGCCCCGTAGGCGGCCATGGTCAGGAGGCCGAAGAGGGCGACGCCCGACAGACGAACCGACCAGGAGATCTTCGTGTTCCCCGCCAGTGCAGAGGCGGGGACCTTGTCTATGTCCGGGGCGGATTCCGCCGGTCCGGGCCCTGGCTCGCGTTTTCCAGTGCCAAGGGAGCGGTTCGTGCCAAGAGCGGCTGCCACTGGAGCGCCGGGGCCTCGCAGGCCGGCCACAAGCAGGATGAGGGCTACCACCGGCATGAACAGAATGGAGTCGGTGCGGCTCAGGACGGTCAGGCCGGCGCACAGGCCGATGAGGGCGCAAGCCCCCATCCATCCGGCGGATGTCCGCGGGCGGGTCACGAGGTCGGCCAGCCGCCAGATCAGCAGGGCCAGGCACAGCGCGTATGTGCTGGTCTCCAGCCCGGCGGCGGCGATGTAGACGGCATGCGCGCAGGTCAGCCACAGCAGGGCGGCGATGAGCCCCGCGGTCTTGCCCCACCAGCATTTTCCGGCCAGGTACAGAACGTAGGCGGAGAGCAGGTAGAGAACGGCATTCAGCGCGATGGCCAGCCTGGGAAGGCCGTCCAGCGAGGGTTCGAACAGACGGTAAAGACCGGTCAGCACAAAACCATACAGCGGATGCCAGCCGGTGGTGCGGGTCACGCCATCGGCCGTGGGGCCTTGCCCGGCGGCAATATGGGGCACGACGCTGAAGTAGTAGTAGGCGTCATCCGAGAAGTGAAGGATGTAGCCTTCCCGGGAAGCGACCACACGCCAGGCGGGAAACACGACGTTCATCAGCACGGCCAGCACGACCAGGGCCCAGAGCGGCGCACGCAGGTCGGCGGCGAATCGCGTCCAGAAAGAGCCGGCACGCACGGGGCATGGCGATCCGGGCTCATTCGTCTTTTCCGTGTCCGGTGTGGTTGTGGTGGAAAGTCTGCTCACGCCGGCATCTTAGAGTCCGGCTATGGCGGCTTCAATCCCTGAGGCATGTGGCGGAATCAACCCTGGAGCCTGTAACGCAATTCAATCCGACCGAAGGCTGGTTGACTCGCCGTTTTCCATGACTTCTGTAGCGGTTGGACTCTGTACCGGCCGTTTTCTGTACAGTGGCCGGGTGGGGCCCGGCGAAAGCCAGGTGCCGGCCGTTCCCCGGACGAGACGGCTGCCCCCGTTCGGATTCAGGAAGGCGGACAGGATGCCCGCTCCCCTGATGCGGCCGGCCGCTTTACCATAAGTCTTTGCCAGTTCTGTGTTTCGGGCTCCAGGGCGGGCGGCTCTTGGCAAGCGGACTTGAACATGCTAAACTGCCGGGCTCGTTAAAAGGACGATGAGACTGGATAAGCAGCGAGAAGATAACCATGCATTACCCGCGTAAGATCAGCAGAATCAAGAAAGCACGGAAACAAGGCTTCCGCGCCCGCATGCGCACGTCCAAGGGTCGCAAGCTGCTGAACCGGCAGCGTCGCATTGGCCGGACCCTGGGCCCCAGCCGCCTCTAAAAGCCTGTCCCGTCGAGGCGGCAACGCATCAGCCATGTAACCAAAACGACCGCGGCCGGCTATTATGCCGGCCGCCAGACTATCCACCCGCCCCTGCGGAAACTCAACTGTCTTCTGACCCGCTCTAATAATTCTCCGGCGGTCTCCACTTGCACTGGGGACACAGCACTGTTTTCCCGTCCTTGACCGGCAGGAAGATTTGTCCGTCTTTCGGACAGCGTACGCCGCGACGAATGGCCATTTTCTGGCATTTTGGGCAGCGTAACGCGGACCGGCCGCGCTCTGCGCCATCCGCACCCATCGCCCCTTGCTGGAGCAGGCGATCGAATTCGGCCGGTGTTACCAGCATGCCATGCCCACAAGACCGGCACGCGTAAGGAGCGGCCGATTCAGGCGTGTCCAGTTGCTCATTCTCGGGGTTCCCCCGCAGGAACGCAAAGTAGCCTGCGCCCAGGATAGCCAGCACGGCGACACCGATCTTGACGACAAGGCCGCGCTTGCTCTCCTCCACTTGTGACTGTGCAGTTGCCATAGGTGATTACTGGTCCCCTCGGTTGTGCCGGGCAATCCAAGTACCTGCGGCGCCACGGGGCAGATTGTACCGGTTCTTGCGAAAATCTACGTAAATGTTGGCCGCATGCCCGTCCATGAACAACATGCTGTGGAAATTGGCTTTGCCATGCCAGGAGCTGACCTTGTACGAGTCGGGGAGGTTATCAGCGGTAGTCAGAGCCCAGTCGGCCGGGTCTTCATAGAGCAAGATGAATCGGCTCGGCCCGTATCTTTCCATGATCTTGCAGATGTTCCGCATGAGGTACCAACGGCGCCTGGAATCGCCCCCCTCCACCAGCTCGGAGTAATACCGCCAGTTGTGGTTGGCCTGATAGCTGGTGCCGAGAAGCTCGTAAGCCGTGAGCGTGGAACTGTCGCTGTCCGGGTCGGCATTCAGGCGGACGCCTTTGTCTGATGGGCAGCGATATACCTCCAGCTTGGCGTTGGGTGCGATCTTGGCACTTGCATAGACGTACCGATTCAGCGGCCGTTCGTTTGGATACCAGTCGCTGGCGGCGACGTAGAAGTTGCTCGGGTGGCCCAGGGTGCCCCGGTTGCCGCCATACCCCCAGGTTCGCAGCCAGGGTTCGGTAGTACTCTCGTTGATGGTGGTCGAAGTATCGGTCTTGCGTTTGCCGGTTCCCCACGGGAACTGATTCTTTTCCGAATTCAGGTAAGATGTAACGGCTTTTCCGAGCGTGCTTTGATTCGCCAGGCAGGTGACCTTCAGGGCCTGCTCGCGCGCCTCTTTGAGAGAGGGCAACAGAATCGAGACCAGCAGGGCAATGATGGCCACGACGACGAGAACCTCGATCAGGGTGAAACCGGGGCGACAACAGGGGCTCGTGGACCGGCGCCGACCATTCGGAGCGGAGTTCATAATCGCACCCTCAAGACCAAGCGTTAATTGAATTGCACTCTACAGCACTTGAGATTCGAATTCGAACCGTGCCCTATCAGCATACCAATCTCAGCGGCGGATGCAAGGAAGCGTATATAATTTCTGGCTTAGGTGTAGGCTGTTCCCGGACCGCCCCAACACGCCGAACCGCTGCCGGTTATTATCGGCCGGCCGCACCGATTTGGCGTCGAATTGCAGTTGAGGTGCCGAGTTTTTGGGGTGGGGCCGGTGGTTTACGCCCTGTGGCTTCGACTTTGGGCGAGGCCGCCTTGGCTGGACGTAAACCCCGTGATTCGGCCTCTTCTGCCGAACTGAACCAGCGGATGTTGTCAGGATTGACGTGTTTGGAACCCCCGGTGGCGGCGGGGTGGTACACCTTGCCCTGAACACTGGCCAGGACCGGTTCAGCCTGAACCGGCCCGGCCGCCTGGAGCAGGAAGGCCGTCAGAATGCGCTCAATGTGGGGATTCTGGTTGTGGGGATGAATGTTATTCAATGGTGCTTTCGATGTGATATTGTCGGCCGTGGGCAGGATGTGCAGGACCGCGCCAGGGACCAACTCTGCCAGCTCCTCACAGGCGGCTCTTTTGTCTTCGCCGGCTATCAGTAAGATCGGCCGCTCTCCGTACTTACGCACGTTCGAACGTGAATCCGGCTCCAGCGTGAGCGGGCCCGGTGCCAGGCAGGCGATGCCATCGACCGAGCGGTCGCGGGCCGCATATTTCAAGGCAATGTTGCATCCCATGCCGATCCCGACGAGCACGAAACGGGCCGGGTCTACCCCCGGCCGGCGCGAGAGCCAGCCATAAGCGGCTTCCACGTCGCGGTCCATGGCCGAAAACAGCTTCCGGTCGCGTTCCGCCGCTCGGTCAGCCAGCCGCATCTCCGGCTGTCCCAGGCTTTGGCCGTGGCCGCGCAGGTCGATCGCCAAACATGCAAAACCGGCCGAATGGATGGCCGGCACCAGCGGGTCGAAGGCGTAGCTGTCGGAGCCGTAAGCGTGGATCAGGATGGCGATGGGGGCGCGACCGGCCTTTCGGGGCGGCGGCGTGTATGTGCCGGCGATGACGAAGTTGTCTTTGGTTACGAAGCGGACGTGCTGGCGGTCGGGGCGTCTGGCGGCCGACCCGGCGGGATGGTGGGGCGGAACAGCCCGGTCGGCCCGGGACGGCTGGGTAGCCGGTTGGGTGTGCGGGGCTGAAGACGTTGGCCTGGTCGTCGCGGGTGCAGGACCGGGCCCGGCCTGCTGCCGACGTGGAAGCGGTGACCGAACATGCCCCGTGGGGGCGACTGGCCCGTTCTGGACAGCCGGCCCGGCGAGGCAGATGCCGAGTGAATTCAGGACAAGAGACAGGACCAGGCCGAGCGTTCGGCCAGTGAGAGGGGGCATGGTCAAGCTCCCTTTCAGCGTTGGAATCTTCAGGCGATCTGTGGCCGGAAACTTGCCTTTGGATTGAAGCACGGTTGCCGGCATTAGGGTATAAGATACACTCCAGGCGGAATTCGGGCAAGGTTATAGGGCGTCGAGACTCTCTGGCGGCTGCTTCTTAAGCAAGCGGTGCAGGGGCATGCCGGCCAGGCGGTGCGGGGTGCGCGTCGGCCAGGCGGCCTAGGGCGTACTGGCCGGTGAGACTCGTCCCTGCAGCCTGGAAACCCGTCCCCGCAGCCTGTCAGTGTCATTTGGGCCTCTGCCGCCGGCTCCGGCCGGCTCTCGCCCGGCGACAGCCCCATCGGCCCCCGCCCGGCGGCGCCCCCACTGGCCGGGGGCACTGCCGTGGTTGAAAGGAGGCCCGCCGGCCCCGCGTATATCCCGGCGGACTGGCTTGACTGAGCCACAAAAACCGCTACACTCTCGGGTAACCAAAGTCACGTGGTTTCCCGGCCGATACGGCCATACTACGGACCGGAGCATCGATTCCCCGATAGCTCAATGGTAGAGCACCCGGCTGTTAACCGGGTTGTTGTAGGTTCGAGTCCTACTCGGGGAGCTTGATCTATCCAGCCGAACCAATTCGGCTGATCCAGTTAACGTGAACGCCCGACCATGAGAATGGCCGGGCGTTTTCGTATCTCTATGCCCGCAAAGGGTTACGGTGTTCCCACTCCTAAGGACCGCGCTCTCTGTTTCAAACGGTCTCTACCACGTCGCGGCAGTGAACCTATACGTTCTCGCCCGGCCGCCGAGAGCAACGGGCCGAACTCTCGGACTCTCTCGTAAACAGCGGTCGTCTGGTTAACAGGCCCGTTCGTCTCGGACCCTACCGCCATTTCGAACTCGCGCCGGGTAAGCAAGAGAAGGACGAAAAGCACCAACCCAGCCAGACAGCGAGCCGGTCGCCAGGCGAAGGCCGTTGTGGGCACATCCGCAAGGAGCCCGCAATGGATGAACCGTTCGCTGACCCGACCGCGATGACTCCGCACGAGCGCCGTCGTGAGATCGCCGCCATCCTTGCCCGGGGCGTGCTACGCCTCCGCCAGGCAGGCCAAACATGGCCCGGTTCGCGTTCCTCTCGCACCCCCGAAAATCCCGCGAACCAGAGGCAAAACGGACTTGATGAGGGGGCCGAAACGAGCCCTCATGTGCTCGCTCGATAGCCACGAGCAACGCATGAAAGGAGCTCGAAGAACATGAGTGTGAACATGGCCGAGGAGCTCGCAGCGCTTGGTCGGATGACGGTCAAGGAGCTGCAAGAGAAACACATCAAGGTATTTGGCGAGCTTGATCCATCCAGCCGGACCCATTCGGCTGATCCGGTTAACGCGAACGCCCGACCAGAAGACCGGTCGGGCGTTTTCGTGCTTGCCCCGCCGTCAGGCAGTCGTTTAAGGACATGGTCGAGAGCTACGTATCGGCATAAAACACGAGTCCCTGGCGGAGGCCGTGATGACCGCATCCGCCGGCGGGCCGGCCGGCGCCAGCATTATGATCGTCCGCGGCATGCGCAGGCCGTGGATGGGATTATCCAACCCCGCGCCCAACCATTCCGACTACGGTAGCCTGATTATCCATCGCTCAGCCCTTCCTTTCCCGGCGAACCAAAGCTGTGGCGGGTCCGTGACAACCCGGCAGAGAAGTACCAATTCTGAGCCCGAAGCGCAAGCGAGGGAGCCCGAAGGGCCGCCAATTGAACCCTCAGGGCGGGCTTCGCCCGCAGCCCATTGCGGATTGCAGATTTCAGTCTCAAATTGCAGAGATCCTCGCAAGCCGCGAGGAAGTTGGCCGGATATCAATGAGCGCCAGGGAGGGACTGCTGAGTGGGCTTCGCCGGCCCTCGCTGGCGCTTCGGGCTCATGCGCTTCAGGTTCAATCGGCTGCGCTTCGGGCTCAATCGATGCCGAAACTACTGCCCTAGGGACATCAGCCTGGATTTCATCGCTCAGCTCAATCGCGGCTACATATAAGCCGGCGCGCACGAAGGTGCCCGCCCGGTTGAGCAGGTGCAGCGAATAGAATTGGCTGGCGGCCGGAAACCTCCGGCCAGCGGATAACCAACGGGAGATCAGCCGTGACCCAGGCTGAGCAACTGGCCAGGTTCGTCGCAGAAGCCTCTTTCGATCACATCTCGGTCGCCGCCCGCGAGCAGCTCAAGATCCGCGTACTCGACTCGCTGGGCTGTGCGATCGGTGCGGTTGCCGGGCCCCCGATCCGTCTGGTCCGGGCGCAGATCGAGGATTTTGGCGGCGCCGGCCTGTGTACGCTCATCGGTGGCGGCCGGACCGCTCCTGACCGGGCCGCGTTCTACAACAGCGCCCTGGTACGCTACCTGGATTTCAACGACAGTTACCTGGCCCCCTATGAAACGTGTCATCCCAGCGACAATCTGGGGGCCCTGCTGGCGGCGGCCGAATATGCGGACCGTAGCGGCGAGGACCTGCTGACTGCTCTGGCTATCTCCTATCAGGTGCAATGTCGGCTGAGCGACGTGGCTCCTGTGCGGGCCAGGGGTTTCGATCATACCACCCAGGGCGCGTACGCGGTGGCGGCCGGAGTCTCCAGGCTTCTGGGTCTCGACGTAGCTCGTACGGCCAACGCCCTGGCCATCAGCGGCACGGCGTTCAATGCCCTGCGCGTGACTCGGACCGGTGCGCTCTCGCACTGGAAAGGGCTGGCCTATCCCAATCTGGCCTTCGGGTGCACCCATGCCGCTTTCCTGGCTATGCGCGGCATCACCGGCCCACCCGAGGTCTTCGAGGGTAACAAAGGGTTCATGGACACGATCGCCGGACGGTTCGAGATCGACTGGAGCCACGAGGATCTCGAGCGCGTCAGACAGACCATCCTGAAAGAGTACAACGCGGAGGTGCATTCGCAGTCGGCGCTGGAGGCCGTTTTCAACCTCCGCCGGGAGCATCCGTTCGAGGCCGAGGACGTCGCCCGGATCGAAGTGGATATTTTCGACGTGGCCTATCACATCATCGGCGGCGGCGAGGAGGGCAATAAGCGCGTCGTTCGCACCAAGGAGCAGGCCGACCACAGCCTGCCCTACCTGATCGCGGTGGCTATCCTCGACAGGGAGGTCATGCCGGAACAATATCGCCGCGAGCGCGTCGAGCGTCCGGACGTGCAGGCGTTGCTGCGAACAGTGGTCGTGCGGCCTTGGCCGGAGTACAGCGGACGGTTCCCCAGAGAGATGCCGTGCCGGATCACGGTCACGTTGCGCGACGGCCGGCGCTTCAGCCGGGAACAGCGCGACTACGAAGGGTTCCTCAGCAACCCGATGCCCTGGGAGACGGTGGTACGAAAATTCGAGCGGCTCAGCGACCCGTATACCGATGCGGGTTTGCGGCAACGCATCGTGGAGATGGTTGCGAACCTGGAGAAGACGCCGGTCACGGAACTCATGGGTCTGCTCGCGAAGGTGCGCACACCGGTGAGCCGGGACGAGCGTCCGTTAGTCGAAGCACTTGCGCGGTAAGAAGGATCATCCCATGCCCCCATCCACCCAATCAGCGCCGGACCGGGCCTTTGCTTTTCTCAAGATCAACGACCTGCCGACCAAGCCCCGTGCCGTCGGCATCACGGAAATCCGTGGGCCTTATTACTCGGTGATGGGCAAACGCTACCTGCAGGACGTGCTGGAAACCATGGGCGGGTACGTCGATGCGCTCAAGTTCGCCGGCGGTTCGTTCAGCCTGATGCCCCGCGAGGCCATCCGGGAACTCATCGACCTCTGTCATCGGCACGAGGTGCTGGTCTCGACCGGAGGCTTCATCGAGTACGTGCTGACGCAAGGTCCGGCGGCCGTGGAGCAGTACATCCAGGAATGCAGGGAACTGGGTTTCGACATCATCGAGATCTCCAGCGGGTTTATCACCCTTCCCGCCGACGACTGGCTCCGGCTGATCGAGAAGGTCCAGCGGGCTGGGCTCAAGCCCAAGCCCGAGGTCGGCATTCAGTTCGGGGCCGGGGGCGCGACGACGGCGGTGGAACTGGAGATGGAGGGGACTTCCGACCCCGCGCGGGCCATCAGCCTGGCCCGGCGCTTTCTCGAAGCCGGCGCCTACATGATCATGATCGAGTCGGAGGGCATTACCGAGAACGTCAAAGTGTGGCGCACGGACGTGCCGGCCCGGATCGCGGATGCGCTGGGGCTGGAGAAGGTCATGTTCGAGGCCGCCGATCCGGAGGTATTCGCCTGGTACGTCAAGAATTACGGCCCGGAGGTCAACCTGTTCGTCGATCACAGCCAGATCGTCCAGCTCCAGTGCCTGCGCGCGGGGATCTGGGGCACCAAGAGCCTGTGGGGGCGGGTGCAGACCTACAAGGAATGATGCTCCGGCAAGCGCGGAAACTCCAGGAATTGATGGGTGTTGCCGGCAAGGCGGCGGACGCGCACGCGAACGCCCTCCCCCCGAACCGTCCGCACACGGCCAAGACGGCCGTCCGGCAGCCGGACGCAGCCACCTGTTGCCAGGGGCGCGGTGTTCATCCTCTCTCCCGCAAGGCCGGGCCGGCCTGTGCTCCACTGTCGCACAGGCACTTGCGTGCGGGCAGAGGCCGGCCGTGAATTCGGGCCAGAAACGATGCCGCACAGTCCCGGCAGGTCACGTAGGTCAGCCTTCGCACCCGATCCACCACCAGGACGTGAGTGGCCGTCTTGCCTTCACCGCCGAGCTCGGCCCCATACCGGCTGGCCAGCGGCTCGATCTTCTCCAGGAGAAATTGCCAATGGCCCAGGCCAAAGCCGCTGGTTTGACCATCTTTCCAGAATACCTCTCCGCCTCTTTCGGCATAGCCGAAGATGACGAACCGGGCCCTCCCGGGATATCCCAGCTTGCGAGCTATCGCCATGGACCGCAGCTCGATCAGCTCGGTGAATTCAGGGGGGATGGAGATATCGTTGTGCCGCTGTGATGGTTCATTCCGACCTGCCATGACCAACTCCGCTCCTTTCTCAACAACACCACTATAGACCGCGGAGAAACGCCCAACCAGTCGGGACATTCCGGAGTAAAATGTACCTAAAATACAAATAGAGGCGCCGCGTGGTTCTTCCGAACGACGAAGTCCGCATTGTGGGAGAATTCCTCGACCGGGAACATGACATCATTCAGGGGTCGACAAAGCGGCGAGATCTGTGGGGGGCCTAATCATGACTGGCAGACTCAAAGAACTGTTCGGCATGCTGATGGTTGGCGACGGAGTGCTGGGGACGATGGCTCCACGGGAGCATTGTCTGCTCTGGCGCCAGGGGCCGCCGATCTGGCAAAAGATGATCGATTTCTTCATTCAACGGCCGCGATTGACACGCCTGCTGGCAATGGGAGAGCTGGCCGCGGGGTTCTGGCTGGCTGAGCGGCAGTGGAATCATGGTTCGGGCCGGCATCGCCTTGGTGCGGCCGGCTCAAGGCAGCGGGAATTTGAGAAGGTGCCAGGATGTGAATCATCTCCCAATGCCTGAACCGCTCTTCCTGACCGGGGGTGAATTCTCGTGACTGGCGGTCTGCCGTGTTGTGTGCAGGGTCGATCCGGTCACACAGAGGGAGATACTCAAATGAAATCATCGAGCGATGAAGAGCTGGATTCTCTTCGGCCGCTGCTGGCTACCCTGGGCGACACCCATCCCGCCGAGCGCCTGCGGGCCAGAAGGAAGCTCGTAGTCGTGAATGGTCCTGCCGTGCCTATGCTGGTGCGGATGCTTTCGAGTCCTGTCCGCCTGGAGCGTTGGGAGGCGGCCAAGACGCTGGCCGAAATTGCCGATCCCAGGTCGGCGGCCGCATTGGTCCGGGCCCTGGAGGATGACGACCATGACGTCCGCTGGGTGGCCGGCGAGGCGCTGGTCGCCGTGGGGCGGGACGCTTTGCGCCCCTTGCTTGAGGCCCTGATGGAGCGGAGCGATTCGCTGTGGCTGCGCAAGCGGTCCCATTACGTCCTGGGCGGGTTGCGCGAGCGCCACGGTATTGAGGAGGTGGGGCCGGTCCTGAGAGCGCTGGAGGGCCCGGCCCCGGAAGAGGGGGTTCCCATAGCGGCCTGGCGTCTGCTGGAACGTGAGCTGTACGCCTATACGGCTCAGAATGAATGACCGCGATTACGTGGATGCGGGGGGGCTGCGGTAGCTCCACTCCTGCTTCCACCTGACTGAATCGAATCTGTCGCGGACGCCGCTGTCGGGGGGCGGGCATCCTGCCCGCCTCATCAGGGCACGGAGTGCTGGGAAGGGGAAGTGTGAGAGATGGAGAGTATGAGAGATGAGGGATAGGGTGACACGGAGACACGGAGACACGGGGACAAGGGGACATGGGGAAGGGGAGATGGAGAGATGGAGAGATGGAGCGTGGGGGACGATTGCAGGGCGCCAAGTGCACAGGAATCGGGCGTGATGGGGTGTTTCAGTGATCGGCTCTCACCTTCCAGACTATCGCGCGCCCGCTGACCGCTGCCCCTGAGGCTGGAGATGTGTTTGTCGCTCAGGTAGTCGCCAGTGGCCCCGGAAGAGGCCAGGTGAGAGTAGCCACCAGTGCAGCGAAGCGGAACTGGTGGTTGCCAGTGCCCGGCGCACAAGTTCCCGCCCCGGCCGGGGCGCGTGTCCACCTGAAGGTGGCGGTCTGTGGTGCTCGCAATGCCCTTGTCTTATTCTGTCTGATTCAGCCGGCTTCAGTCGGGCTTGCGGTTGATGCCATCTGTCTCCTCATCGGTTGTCCAAATCGTGAACCCACCTCTGAAGAGGTGGGCCACCCACCGACGATCGCCTGTAGGTCGGCTTCAGCCGGCCACTTGGCCCGTCATTACCCGATTAGAGAATCAAACGTCGTCTGATCGCACCAAGTGTGCTTGGTACTGCGAATCTGTGAAGGTCGTGAGTGTCGCCGGGTGGCGTGTAGGCACGACCTGCGAAATAGCTTATGATGAAGGCTCTTCAGACAGGCGGTTCTTGATTCTTCGGCGAGGGCTTTTATGAAGCGGATTGCATCGACAGCGGGCGTTGAGCGTTCATTGCGACTCCTGAAGGGAGGGCTGATCCTGACCACGGTCGCCTGGCTTCCCGGCCTGGCGACCGCCGTCGCGTCCGCCCAGACGCGTCCTGCCGTCTTAACTGAACCCCCCGCAACCAGTCCGGCGAGCCGTCCGGCCGCAGCAGAGGAACAGGTCTGGCTCCGGGCTCGCTTCCAGGAGAAGTTGCAGCGGGCCAAGGCCGCCAGCCCCCGGCCGCTAACCAACGAGCAGGGGACGATTGCCTGGGGCCACGCCTATATACTCGAAGGCCTGGTGGAGATGCTTCAGGCCACGCGCGAGCCGTGGTATGCCCAGCAGTTTCTGGAAGTGGCCGACGAAATCATCGCCGCCCGCGATGATAAGCGAGGTCTGCGCGATGAGATTCGCGGCCGGATACTCCCGGCCTGGGGTTCCAGAAAGTACACCGACGGGAAGCACTATGTGTGGGCGGTCCACACCGGCATGATTACCGCGCCGATGGCCCAGTTTGCGGTCGTCGTGAAGGGGGATGAGAGTCTGCGTAAGCAGTTCGGACCGGCCGCGGATCGGGTGCTCGAAGCCGCGGTCGAGGCCATTGCCGCCCATGAGGACCAATACCGCGACGGGCCGGGTCCGGATGAAGGTTATCTATACGGCTATTCGCTGAAGCAGGTCTTGCCCATCAACCAGCAGAATACGGTGGGCCGTGCCTGCCTGTGGCTGCATCGCGCCACGGGTGCGGCACGCTATCGCCAGCGTGCCGAGCGTCTGCTCGGCTTCACCCTCAACCGCGCCCGCCACATGCCCGACGGCGCCATGGTCTGGGCTTATTGGCCACCATTGGAGAACGCCGGCGAAGGTTACGAGGATGTCTCCCACGCATCGATCAACGCCGATTTCATGATCCAGTGTGTGGAACACAATCTCGCCCCGGCGGGACTGATCAGCAAACTGGAAAAGACGTTCCTGAGCCGGGTCCTGCTGGGTCCGGATAAGGTGGCCGACGACCTGGCCGGACGCGGGGCGAACCGATACAAGGACGCGCCCTTCTTCTGGGCGCGCCTGGCGCGACACAGCCCTGCCGTTCGCGGGAAGCTGATGGATTATCTGCGCGACCGGGCCACGGGATGGGGTGACGGCGTGTTTGTCGAGGGTCTGGTGGTGGGCTGCGCCCATCTGCTCGCCGCGCTGGAGCCGGGGGCCGATGGTGCGGCGCAAGGAGGGCTCCTCGGGTGGTGGCCGCTCAGCGAAGACGGCCGGGACTCATCCGGCAGGGGCCATCACGGCGTGACTCACGGGGTGACCTTTGGTGTGGCCCCTTCGACGGGATCATTCAAAGCCGCCCGGTTCGATGGACGGGATGATTACCTCGAAGTCCCGTCCGCCTCCTCGCTGGCCCTCGGAACCCAAGACTTCTCGGTCAGCGTCTGGATCCATACCCCTCGCGAGCTGGACGACGTGCTGGGGGATATTGTCACCATGTATGACCCCGCCCTGCGCAAGGGCTTCGTCATGAGCACGATGAACTACGCTGGGGTCACCTCCGGCCAGTCCAACTACCGGAACATAACCTTCGGCATCGACAACAACCGTCTCGAAAAGGCATGGACCGATTGCGGCCGTCCCGGCACCAATCAGTTCGTCTGCGCCCTGACCGTGCATGAGGGAGGCCTTTACGCCGGCACCTTCGAATGGGCAGCGGACGCCGCCGGTGGCGTCTGGCGCTATGCGGGCGGAACGGAATGGGTGGACTGCGGGAGTCCCGACCGGTCCAACGCGGTGTTCTGTCTGGCCAGCTTCGACGGGGCGCTGTATGCCGGTACGGCCAGGTATCTGGCCAAGGGTTCCGCGCTGCCTGAGTCGCCCAACGATACGCCGGGTGGCCGGGTGTTCCGTTACGCCGGCGGGCGCGAATGGGTGGATTGCGGACGGCTGGAAAACCCGGTCACCGGAGCCGCGGTGAACGTGCACAGCCTGGCCGTGTACCGTGGCCGGTTGTACGCCAGTACGATCAACCGGGAGGGGTTCGGCCTGTACCAATACGTCGGCGGCCGGGAATGGAAGTACTGCGGCAACCCGGGGCGGCGCGTCGAGACGCTGAGCGTCTACAACGGCCACCTGTATGCCACGTCCTACGACGACGCCACCGTTTGCCGATATGGGCCCGACGGCAAATGGACCGATCTGCCGGCCATTCCCGACGTGACCCAGACCTACGGGTTCATCGTCTACGAAGGCCGGCTCCACGTGACCACGTGGCCGACCGGCAGCGTTTTTCAGCTCGGCCCGGATGACCAGTGGACAAACCGCGGCCGCCTGGGGGATGAGACCGAAGTCATGGGCGTTTCCGTGTACAACGGCCAGCTCTACGCCGGCACGCTGCCGCTGGCGCAGGTCTACCGCTATGACGGCGGGACGTCGTGGACCAACATCGGGCGGCTCGACTGGACCCCCGACGTCCTGTACCGGCGGGCATGGTCCATGGCGGTGTACAAAGGCAGGCTGTACTGCGGCACGCTGCCGTCAGGACATGTCTACTCGATCGGCGCGGGTCAGTGCGTCACCTACGACCATGAGCTCAAGCCCGGCTGGCGGCACCTGGCCGGCGTGCGTCGCGGAGGCAGGCTGGAACTGTACGTCGATGGTGAACTGGTCAGTGAGTCGCCCGCAGTGGATCGCCCGATCGACGTATCGGTCGAGCAGCCGCTCCGGATTGGCTTCGGCCCGCACGACCATTTCCGCGGCGAGATTCGTGACGTGCAACTCTTCGGGCACGCGCTGCCCCCCGCCACGATCAAGCGGATGGCCCAGGACGGCCGGCGGGATTTGGCAACCCGGCCTGACTGACAGCGATCGAACGGCTGACAGGCCTGTTCGCACCGGAGCCCGGAGCGATTTCGAACTCTGGGGGCGCTGGCCGGAAGCGGTCGCCCGCAGTGGGTGAAGAAATACCGACGGTACACGCGTTTGCACTGATAGAAAGGACCCGACCATGGATCTGGGCATGGACATGTGGAAGTACTTCGGCATCACCCACACGGACCACACGGTCATGAACCCCTTGAGCCTGGAGAAGATCCGGGAGTGTGTGCGTCTTCTGCGGCTGCCGGAGGGCGGTCGGGTCCTGGATATAGCCTGCGGGAAGGCCGAGTTCCTCTGCTTCGTGGCCGAGGCCTATAACGTGAAGGCCACGGGCATCGACCTGTCCCCCTATACCATCGAGGCCGCCCGCCGGAACGTGGATAGCCGGGGCCTGGCCGACCGCATCGAGTTGCTGCACATGGACGGCGGCCAGTACCAGCCGAATGCGCCCGAGAGTCTGGACCTGGCCGCCTGCATCGGCGCCTCGTGGGTGTTCCAGAATCACAGGGGCACGCTGCAGGCCCTGATGAAGATGACCCGGCCCGGCGGCCTGGTGCTGGTCGGCGAGCCGTTCTGGATGCGCGACCCGGACCCGGAATACCTCAAGCTCACGGGTTGCGGTTCCGACCTGTGTGGTTCCCATGCCGACAACGTGGCCATCGGCGAGGAGGTGGGGCTGGCGCTGCTCTATACGCTGGTGGCCAGCCCGGACGATTGGGACCGTTACGAGGGGCTCCAATGGCAGGCGGCGGAGCGCTATGCGGCCGACCATCCGGACGATCCCGACGTGGAGGCCCTGTTGCGCAGCACCCGCAGGAGTCGCGACGCCTATCTCCGCTGGGGCCGTAACTGCATGGGCTGGGGGATGTATTTGTTTCGGAAGCCCTGAAATTCAGAAGCAGCCAGGTGGGGTGGACAGGCGGTGGGCCGGGGCCCTGTCCGTTCGCAGGCTGGGCTGGTTGGCCAGAGCGATCAAGGCTGCGGCAACCAGATACGGGATAACGATGGAGATACCATATATGACTGCGACTCGCATGATGGCTTGCGTTTCGGCGCCGTACATGGCGATGGTGAATTCGTCGGTGATCGGCCAGTGTCCACTCTGGAACTGGACCCGAGCCATCTCGAGCACTGCCGCAACGACTGCGAGATGCCCTCACAGAAGGCAATGAGAACTTGCCGATTGGGAGCCGTCAGAGAACTGAGCGTTCCCACCGGAACCCCGCTAGGATTGGCCACTTGACATGCGTATGGGACCCCATTGCCCCCATGCCGCCCAAATAACCGGCAAGCGGGCTGCCGCCCGCAGCGACGAGCAATCCTATCAGATGTCTCACGAGTCCAGCCTGGCCAGGCCCACGCGCTACCATAGATTTACCACATGTATCTCAACCCGAATTTCCCAGATGACACTTGCGGCGGCGTATACTGAGGTGACGATTTCCCCCGTGAATACAGGCGCAAACGAAGCTCAAGCCGCTGAAACCTGGAGAATCCAATGGGTGAAGCACGCAAGGAG
>Ga0209608_1000463_pt1 | contig 40668 bp, 29 predicted proteins | sample AD_UKC130_MetaG_FD_184428 | JGI IMG/M metagenome (GOLD analysis project Ga0209608, IMG submission 184428) | Active sludge microbial communities of municipal wastewater-treating anaerobic digesters from Canada - AD_UKC130_MetaG (SPAdes) (version 2) | ecosystem: Engineered > Bioreactor > Anaerobic...
CGGATACGAAGCTCAAGGCGCTTGTGAAGGCTTCCGAGTTGGCCGCTTCTTGGAACTGAGAGACAGATGACTACAGCAGACAAGACAGGATCGACCTTGCTTGAGGCGGTGCGGACCTCGCTGGCGCACGCCGGCCGGTACAACCCTGGCGACGTGGTGGCGCCCGCGGCCGTGCTGTGGACCGACGCCGATGGCCAGTGGCGGCCGGTGGTGGAACAACTCCGCGGCATGATGCCGGAGCTTCTGACGCTGGGCGAGTACGACCCGGCGAAGCGGACCGGGCCTGCGATCTGGCTGCGGACGGTGATCGAACCGGCGGTTCGGGCCGAGAAGTTCCCTGACCTCGCCTGGCCGAATGGTACGGTCCCGGTGATCTACATGCCGGGGGTGAGCCGCCAGCCGCTCCGCGCGGTCGAAGAATGCCCCGACGCCCTCAAGCCGCTAGTCGAACTCCAGTACCGCGGCGCGGTGTGGACACAGAAGAACGGCAAGGACTGGACGGTCCGCGCCTTCCTGGTGAACGACGAAGAGGGCCTCGGGCTGGATGTGGCCGAAGACAAGCTGACGCTCCAGGCGATGCAGGGGGCGCTATCGCAGTTGGCGGTGACGCCGGCGGCGCGGCTGCGAGGCAAGCGGTTGGAAGCGGAAGACTTCGACAAGCTGATGATCGGCGACACGCCACGCGACTTGCTGCTGTGGCTGGGCGACCCGGAGGGAACGCGCGGGCAGTGGGATCAGGGCAAGTGGAACGCCTTCTGCAACCGCTGCCGGCAGGATTACGGCTTCGATCCGGAGAGCGACGGCGAGATCGTCGCCGGCGAAAAGCTCGGCCAGCGCGAAGGCGCCTGGTATGGCGTGTGGGAGCGGTTCGCCGAGTCGCCGGCGTTGTATCCCGGCGTGCCGGACCTTCTGCGGCGAGCCAAGCCGAAGGGTGAGTTGATCTACGACAAGGAGCCGTGGCCGGACGAAAACGACTCAATGGAAAACGCGCTGCGGGCGGCGCTGGAGGAGGTCGGCTCGATGAAGCCGTCCGACGCGCGGCAACGTCTGGAGCAACTGGAGGCCGAACACGGACCGCGGCGAAAATGGGTATGGGCCCAACTGGGGCTGTGCCCGCTGGCTCAGGCGATAGCGCATCTTGCGGTGCTTGCCAAGCGGACGGCGGCGGCGCTGGGCGGCGACTCAGCCGATGTGATGGCTAGGTTGTACGCCGAGGGCGGGTATCTGGCGGACGATGCAGCGCTGCGGGCGCTCGCGTGCGTCAAAAGCGCGGAAGACGTGGATGCGGTCCGGGCGGCGGTTCGATGCGTGTATCTGCCGTGGCTGGACGATACGGCGAGGCAGTTCCAGGCTTGCCTGGCGGCAAAGGCCCTGCCGACGGTGGAGCAGCAGGAAGGCGTAGAGGCCGCGGCCGGCGAGTGCGTGCTGTTTGCCGATGGGCTGCGGTTCGATATCGGCCAGCGTCTGGCGGCGATGGCTGGGGCGCGGCAGTTGGAGGTTTCCGCCGGCTGGCGCTGGGCGGCGCTGCCCACGGTGACGGCGACGGCCAAGCCGGCAGCTTCGCCCGTTGCCGGCGCGGTGCGCGGAGGGAACCTTGAAGCTGACTTCGGCCCGGAGGTGGCCGACACGGGCCAAAAGCTCAACACCGACCGCTTCCGTAGTCTGCTGGCGGCGGCGGGTTTCCAGGTGCTTGGGCCGGCCGAGGTGGGCGACCCGCGGGCGAAGAACGCCCGTGCGTGGACCGAGTACGGCGAGTTCGACAAGCTCGGGCACAATCTCCAGGCGAAGCTGGCGTCGCGGATCGAGGACCAGCTAGAACTGCTGCTGGAGCGCGTGCAATCGCTGCTCGACGCCGGCTGGAAGCGCGTGCGCGTGGTGACCGACCACGGATGGCTGCTTGTGCCCGGCGGGATGCCGAAGGTGCAGTTGCCGAAGTACCTGGCAGAAAGTCGCTGGTCGCGGTGTGCGTCGATCAAGGACAGTTCGCACGTCGAGGTGCCCGTGGCCGGCTGGTCATGGAACCCGCAGGAGCGGTTCGCCTACGCGCCGGGGGCGCACTGCTTTGTTGGTGGGCAGGAGTACTCCCACGGCGGCGCGAGCTTGCAGGAATGTCTGGTTCCGACGCTGACGTTCGTGGCAACAGGCGCCCCGGCCGGCGTGGTCGTCACGGTGAGCGAGGTCCAATGGGTGGGCCTGCGCTGCCGGGTCACGGTGCAGCCGGCGGCAGAAGGCTTGCTGGCCGATCTGCGCACAAAGGCTAAGGTCCCGAGCTCAAGTATCACTGGTGCCAAGCCGCTCGACGCGGATGGCAGGACCGCGCTGCTCGTGGCCGACGATTCGCTCGAAGGCACGATGGTGAGCCTTGTCATCGTCGATGCGGCTGGGCGCGTGGTCTGCAAAGAAGCGACCACTGTTGGAGGCGATAAGTAACATGGAACTTGACCATCTGGACCAACTTGCGGCATCGGCGTTTGACGGCTACCTGGTCCGCAAAGACCTCGTGCGGCGCTACAGCCGGCAGTACCCCGTGCCCACTTACGTGGTGGAGTTCCTGCTGGGACGCTACTGCGCAACGGTGAACGAGCAGGAGATCGAGGAAGGCTTGAAGATCGTCGAGCGGCAGTTGCAGGACCGGACCGTCCGCACGAGCGAGCAGGAGCTTTTCAAAGCGCGGGCGAGAGAAAAGGGCTCGGTCAAGCTGATCGACATCGTAAAGGCCCGGCTGGACTCGAAGACCGATTCCTTCCTGGTGGAACTGCCGAGTCTGGGGATCAAGGACGTGCGGATCGCCGACACACTGGTTCATGAGCATGAGCGGATGCTGACCGATGGCTTCTATGCCGAGGTGACGTTGACGTACGACGCAGCGATCGCGGAGGAAAAGCACGGCCGGCCATTCGCCATCGAGAGCCTGAGGGCGATCCAACTTTCCAAGTCGGATGTGCTTGCAACGCTCAGAAAAGGTCGCGCTCAGTTCACCACTGCCGAATGGAAGGATTTCCTGGTGCGGTCGGTGGGTCTGGAGCCGGCGGCGATGTCTGAGCGGGCGAAGATGGTGACGCTGCTGCGGATGGTCCCGTTCGTTGAGCGGAACTACAACCTGGTCGAACTCGGCCCACGCGGTACGGGCAAGAGCCACCTTTACCAGCAGATCTCGCCGTACTCGCACCTGATTTCGGGAGGCAAGGCGACGGTCGCCAAGATGTTTGTGAACATGTCCAGCGGACAACGTGGCTTGGTATGTCTGTACGACGTGGTGTGCTTCGACGAGGTATCCGGTATTTCGTTCGACCAAAAGGACGGTGTGAACATCCTTAAGGGCTACATGGCTTCCGGCGAGTTTTCGCGAGGCAAAGAAAGCATCCGCGCATCGGGCAGCATCGTGATGGTGGGAAACTTCGACGTGGACGTCGAGCAGCAGCAGCGGATCGGCCACTTGCTCAGTCCGTTGCCGCCAGAGATGCGCAACGACACCGCCTTCATGGACCGCATCCATGCCTACGCGCCCGGCTGGGATTTCCCCAAGCTCAAGGCAAGCGAGCACCTGACCAACCACTTCGGCCTGGTGACGGACTACCTTTCTGAGTGCTGGACAAAGCTGCGCGAAGGGACGCGGATATCGGCGCTGCAGGGCCGGGCACACTGGGGCGGCGCACTCAGCGGTCGAGATATTGAGGCGGTGAGCAAGACCGTCAGTGGCCTGCTGAAGCTGCTATTCCCCGACCCGGAGACGCCTATACCTGACGAGGAACTTGAGGCGGTACTGCGGATCGCGCTGGAAGCCCGCCGGCGAGTGAAGGAACAGCAGAAGCGGTGCCTGAAAACCGAGTTCCGCAACACGCACTTCAGCTACTTCATGGGTGTGGACGGCGTGGAGCAGTTCGTATCGACGCCGGAGTTGCACAGCGACGAAGCCATCGAGGCCGACCCGCTGCCGCCCGGACAGGTCTGGGCCATCAGCCCCGGCAGTGCGGAGTCAGCCCCAGCACTCTACCGCATCGAGGCGACATGCGGGCCGGGCAGTGGCGTGAAGATTCTCAACGCGCCGGTGCCGCCTGCGTTCCGTGAGAGCGTCCGGTGCGGCGAGCAGAACCTGTACTCACGGGCCAAGGAACTGGTGGGCGACCGTGATCCCCGAAACCACGAGTTCACGGTGCAACTGAGGGCGATGGATACGGATCGATCTGGCCACGGCCTGGGCCTGCCAGTACTGCTGTCGCTGTGCGGAAGCTTGATGGAACGGAGCACAAAGGGCGGGCTCATTGTTGTCGGCTCGCTCAACTTGGGTGGCTCGGTGGAGATGATCCCCAACCCCGTGGCCGTCGCCGAGTTGGCCGTGGAGAAAGGTGCAGCTCAAGTTCTCATGCCCATATCGGCGCGAAGACAACTACTGGACCTGCCGGACGAAATGGCAACGAAGGTGAATATCGTGTTCTACGCCGATCCGGCGGATGCCTTTATGAAAGCGATACTCGAATGAGTTTGCATTCGGCAGGGACGCTGGTGCGCGTCCAAGGAAGGTAACGACTATGGCGACCTTTCGGCTAGGCCGGTTTTGAAATCCTCCGAGGATCGACCCGGAAAACCTGCTCTCACTTCTCGCGGACCACGCGAAAGCGCTGGAGACGCTGGGGTTCGCTTTGCCGGAGCCGGACGCCGCGACAGCAATCGACTATGACGCGTTGACCTCGCTGCTGATGGAGCCGGACAAGTTGCCGACGGGCTTGCGAGAGGCCTTCTACTTTATCCATGAGATGGCAACGCCGGAAGGGATGGAGTGTCTGCTCGCAGCCGCGGAGGAAGCCAGTATCGAGATCGAAGGCAAGCCCGGTCCGACGCCTGGCGACGTGGCCGTCCAAGTGTGGTTGAAAGACCGCGAGCTTCTGGAACGCAAGCACGCCGAGCAGTTCCTTCGAAACCCACGGACCTTTGAGTCCTTCGGGACCGCCGTGTCGCCCGTGCCGAAGTACCGCGACCCGATGAAGAAGGACCTGGACGACTTTTTCGAAAAGAAGAAACGTGGCCGGAACACCAAGGTCTTCCCCTACGTCCGCGACGATAGCGTCTGGTTTCTCATCAGGCACGGCGATCCTTTCAAGCCCGAGGGCGCTATCGACAACAAAGGCGAGTCGGTCGGCGTGTACTACTGGCCGGAGAAGTTCGACGTGCTGGTCCTCGATCCGGTCGAAGGCGAGCTGCGCATCAACGCGCGGAACAAGGGCGAGAAGAAGGAATACCGCAAGGTCTTCGGCCGGCATCTGTATAAGAACGATGACTTCTTCGGCGGCGAGAGTAAGTACACGTTGGAGCCGCTGCGCGAGAAAGGCGAGGACGCCATCGCGCTGATCGAGGGGATGGACGATGTGCGCGTGACCGAGGTGGACTTCCTCTGGGGCGGCTCCCACAACGAGCGCGAAATCCGCAAGGCGGACGATATCTTCGCCGCCTACAAAGACCGCGGCCGGACGTTCCCGGCGAAGGCCCCGATCATCAAGGCGTGCTTCCGCGTCACGTTCTCCAACTCGGACACGCCGCGGACCGTGATAATTAAGCCGCCCAATGTAGCACAGTACACGCGGGACACCGACAGCGTGATCGTGGAGCGGTGGCTGAAGGCCCGCGGCTTCATCGTCAAGAAGGGCAAGGCAAAGGATGAGCCGACGGTTACGGCGGTTATGGTCGACACTTGAGCGCGTGCCCGATCTGGCGGCAGTGCCGCGCGAGTGGTGCTCGCTCCTGGGCGACGACCACGAGGCCGTCGCACGCTTCCTTCTGCCGACGCGGCGCATCGCCGGGTCCGTCAAGTCTACCTCGCCCGGCCGGACGTGCATCCACGAAATCAGGAAGTTCAAGGGCGAGTACCTGGAGGTCTGCCCCGACGGCTGCGAGACAGCCACGCGGTCAATAGACGAAGTAACCGTCCGCCGTTTGGACGTGGCTGGCTTCGCGCGTGAGATCGCCGAGTCGCTGGGCTTGGAAACCTTACCAACGAGCACGCCTCCAACAAGCAGCGAGGCAACCGCCGGGACGCCCAGCGGAAGCAGAAACAACTGCCGGCCGAGGCCCTGCGGAAGTTTTTCCAGATCGACGGCGACCCCTTCATTCTCACGGGCAACGGGGGGTGGAGCACCCGCTTCAGCCTGACCGCCGAGGAAGGAAGCCTGTGAATATTCACAGGCTTCCTTCGCAGTAATCGCAGGAAATGTCCCCGCGCTAGTCCTTCCATAAGTTGATTCTGCGCAGTCTCTTGCGCCGCTATCTCTGCGCGCTCGCACAAGTGGCGTTCGTGTTCGCCGTGAAGTTTCGCCGCGCCCGCTTCGGCGGGTCCGGCAGACGCGGATACCACAACCCGCCCCCGTGAGACCAACCCAGCCGGACCTGTTTCGCGGGGGCCTTTCGCGCGATGCGCGGGAGGTCCGGCAATGAGCAAGGCGATACCGGGGACAGCCCAGCCGCCCACATCAACGCGCGTCTCTCCGCGCTCGCGGGGAGACGCCCATGTCTCAGCAGGTTTGGCTGGATCGGTTCGAGGAGTGGTTCATTGCGCGCAAGGCCCGGCAGTTGGCAGGTAAGGCCGGGTTCACGCCCAGCGATGTCGAGGACATCGAACAGGACATTCGGATGGATGTCCTGAAACGCCTGCCGCGGTTCGACCCGGCGAAGTCGAACCGCCACACCTTCATCGCCCTGGTGGTCCGCCGGCGCGTGGCGTCGATTCTCGAAGCCCGGCGAGCGGTGAAGCGCAACGGCGACCGGCGTCCCCAGTCGCTGAACGCGCCGAACCGGCGAATCCGTCACAAATCCGTCACAAGCCGCTTGTGACGGATTTGGAAGCACAAGAAGCCTGAAAAATAAGGAGAAAAACACTCTCTCTCGTTGTCTATAGGAATCCGTCACATACTCCCTCTCTCGCCATGAATATGCGTGTGTGCATATGTGAGAGGGGTATGTGACGGATTCGGTGACGAATTCAGAAAGGACACCGCCATGTCGTCAGCACGTTGTGATCGTTGCCGATTCTTCCATCCTAATCCGCCTGCTGAGCGGCCGCACTTGATGTCATGCTGTGCAGATCAGGTATTCGGTGGTGGCTACTGCCACCGCAGGCCGCCGGTATGGCGCGAGGGCCCGATGAAGCTGGCATGCTTCCCGTTGGTGGAATGCGATTGCTGGTGCGGAGAGTTCGAAGCCAAGACCCCCGATGATGCCCCGAATCGCACCAGGTCACACGCTCATACACACAGTCAATAGGTACTTGGAAAACGAGTTTTCTCCTGATGGCGGCGGGAACAGTCACCAGCATAAACAGAGTTTGTTCTGCGTTGCATAATTTCTGCTGTAACGCGCAAACGAGGACACGGACGTCGTGTTAACCCGCGAAATGATCCTGGCCGCGTGCTGGCGGCGATGCGGTGATCATCGCGGCTGCTACCGCCGGGCGTGCGTCGTGTGCTGCGTGGCATTCTTCGCCAGCCGTCCCGAGGCCCGATATTGCCGCCCGGCCTGCCGCCAGAAAGCCTACCGCTGGCGGGTGCGGAAGCGTCGCGAAATGGACTTGATGACGGGCCGAAACGCTGGCTCAGTGAGCGCGTGTTGACACCGTTCCACCAGCATGAAAGGAAGGCGCATGATCAAGACGGCAACCGACCTGATCCCCGCTGTGGCGTACCTGCGCCGCAGCACCGACAAGCAGGAGCAAAGCCTCGGCGACCAGCGGCTGGAAGTTGTCCGTTTCGCCGAGGAAAACGGCTACCAGATCATCCGTGAGTACGTGGACGACGCCATCACCGGCACGTCGGCCAACGGACGGCGTGGGTTTCTGCAGATGATCAAGGATGCCCAGGCCAGGCAATTCAAAGCGGTCATCGTCTGGAACAGCGACCGTTTTTCTCGCGGCGATGTTACCGAGACCGAACACTATCGCTACCTGCTGCGCGAAGCGGGCGTGACCGTACTGTCGGTAACCGAAGATTACCTGCATCGCGAAAGTTTCGACGGCGACATTTTGCGCACGGTCAAGCAGTTTCAGAATCGCCAATTCTCCATTTCGCTGTCGCAGAACACGCTGCGTGGGCAGGTGTCCGCGGTGCAGGCCGAGTCCGACCCCGGCCGCCCGTGTCCGTACGGCTACGACCGCGAGATTGTCGGGCCGGACGGGGCGTTTCTTTACCGCGTGCGGCACTTTCCCGGGCAGGTGCGAAAGGTGCTGGACAAGGACGGCAACGTCACGGCCGTGTATCGCAAGGGCCAGACGCTCCGCAAGCCCGGTAAGGACTGCAAAGGCCGGCTGGTACTTTCGGAACCCCAGCGCGTACAGACGGTCCGCGACATCTTCGCCTGGTGCCTCGACGGCGTGGGCTTCTTCGGCATCGCCGACCGGCTCAACGCGCGCGGCCTGCCGTCGCCGCGCGGCAATCTCTGGGCGCACACCACGGTCAAAGCCATCATCGAGAACCCAGTCTATCGCGGTGATCTGGTGTGGAACCGCCGCACCGAGAGCAAGTTCTACGCCGTCAAAGGTGGCCGCGTCGACAAGATGAAGCAGCGTGAGGAATCGGGCAAGCCGCGTCTCTTGCCGGAGGAGGACTGGATCGTCATCCGCGACGTGCTGCCCGCCATCGTCTCGCGCGAAGACTGGGACCGGGCGCAGGTGATGGTGATGCGGCGCTGCCAGGTCGTGGGCGGGCTGGGCCAGCAGGCTCGGCTCTGGCTACTGTCCGGTGTGTTGCATTGTGGCTGCTGCGGCAGCCGATTCTGGGGCGAGGCTAAGAGGAAGGGCGGCAGCACCATTGTCACCAAGTACTACGTCTGTTCCGGTCGCAGGCGGCATGGCAAGAGCACTTGCCCCACGCCGCTACACGTGAAGTCCGAGCCGCTGGAGAAGTTCGCCTTGGAGACGGTAGGCCGATTGATCTTCGCCGACGCCGGCGGCGTCGAGGCGGCAGTGGAGAAGTTCGTTGCTTCGGTCACTGGCGGCTCGGCCGCCAAGGCCCAGGCGAAGCGGCTCGAACGCGACATCTACGAACTCGACCAGACGGTTGCCTCGCTGACCGAAAACCTCGACCCGGCCAACCTGGCGCTGCTCAACAGCAAGCTTACGCAGCTTCGCAGACGACGCGAGCACTTGGAGGCGGAACTGCGGAACCTCCGCCTGGAGACCGGCGGCACCGACGAGGAAGAGATTCGCAGGTGGGCGCGAAAGCGGATCGCTGTGTTTGCCGAGACGATGGACGGCCGGCGGGACTTCCAGGCTCGCCAGATCGTGGCGACCTACATCGAGAAGATCATCGTCACGCCCGAAACCCGCGAAGGTGAAATCCACCTGAACCCTGTGGCCTATGGCGAGCTGGACCTGGCGACTTTAGAGCGGAACGGTGTGCGTGCCTGCGACGAGCCGGAAGACGAGCGGATCGCCTGCTCGGACGAGGCGTCCAACGATGCGCCGAGCGTAAACGAAAACGCCACCGGCAGTTACGCCGGTGGCGGTGACGTTGCAATAGCGGGGGCCCGCTACCTGCGGAGGTTCCGGATTGTGCAATGGTTCATGCCGCTGTTCACATGGGAACTGTGGCGCGGTTCCCCGGCGGAGACGCCTCATCCTTATGATCTGCTGGCCCGCGAGCGGGCGCTGCGGTGCGTACTGTTGTCGGTCGTGGCTGTGGAGTGGCTGGCCCTCCTGGTGATTGGCTTTAGCGTTGGCGTAAGCTGCCTGCTGGAACGTGGGTCCTCTCATTACCTGGTGGGCCTCTCCCTCGCGGTCCTGGTTTTGGCGAGTTTTCCCGCAATGGTACTCCATTCCTGCTACAAGAATCTCGGCACACGTTGGCAGGAGCTGAACGCCCCGCTTTGCCCGCGTTGCGGCTACGACCGCCGCCATTCGACCGGCCTCGTGTGCAACGAGTGCGGCTCAACTGAGCCGGTGGTACCCGCCGGTCAGATGCCTCGGAGCTGGGCGCGGTGGCAGGTGCTGTCCAGCGAGACCGCGGTGTTCGTGCCCTTCGCCATACTCGGCTCGCTGACGCCCCTGCTGATGTTTGCTTCGCGGCACCTGCCGGTGCGTGTGATGGGCGGTGTGATCCTCCTGCTCACTGTATCGGTTCTGGCCATCGTCGTGGCCGGTGTGTTGAGCATGGCGGGGAGGGATAGGCTTCCACGGCGGAAATCGTGAACCCCCCTCTGAAGAGGTGGGCCACCCGTGCCGTTTGTTGTCCCTTTCTGTTTGGGGGTAATTACGCGGATTCTTTGCGCAACTGCCGCTGGCTGAAGAGATCGACTTTGCCTTCGGCGACCTCTTCCGTGAGCACGTACCGGCCGTTGTTGCCCTCTTCCGGCAGGCGGTACATGATGTCCAACATCAGTTCTTCAATCACACCGCGAAGGGCGCGGGCCCCGGTGTCGCGGGCCAGACCCTTCTTGGCGATGACCTCCAGCGCCTTGGGGGTGAACTCCAGCTCGCAGCCTTCCATGTCGAAGAACCGCTGGTACTGGCGGACCAGGGCGTTCTTGGGCTCGGTGAGGATGCGAATCAGGGTCTCCAAGCCCAGCGGTTCCAGGGCGGTGATGACCGGCAAACGGCCCACGAATTCGGGAATCATGCCGAACTCGATGAGATCGTCCGGCGTCACCTGCGACAGAACGTGGCCCAGTTGCTGCGGCTCGTCCTCTTTGGCGGCCAACTCGCTGTTGAAGCCGATGGCCGAGCTGCCCAGCCGGCGCTTGATGATGTCGGCCAGCCCGGTGAAGGTCCCGCCGCAGATGAACAGGATGTGGCTCGTGTCCATCTGGATGTACTGCTGCTCGGGATGCTTCCGGCCGCCCTGGGGCGGAATGTTGCTGATGGTGCCCTCGAGCATTTTCAGGAGGGCCTGCTGAACACCCTCACCGCTGACGTCCCGGGTGATGGAGACGTTGTTCCAGGTTTTGCCGATCTTGTCGATTTCGTCGATGTAGATGATCCCGCGCTGGGCGGCTTCCAGATCGTAATCCGCGTTCTGAAGCAGCCGCAGGAGCACGTTCTCGACGTCCTCGCCGACATAGCCGGCCTCCGTCAGGGTGGTGGCGTCGCCGATGGCGAAGGGGACGTTGAGGATGCGCGCGAGCGTGCGTGCCAGCAGGGTCTTGCCCGAGCCGGTGGGCCCGATGAGCAGCACGTTGGACTTGTCGATTTCGACGTCTTCATCTTCCGCGGAGTCGGCATGTGCCAGCCGCTTGTAGTGGTTGTGCACTGCGACCGCGAGGCACTTCTTGGCGCGATCCTGTCCGATGACGTACTGGTCGAGATATTCTTTGATCTGCCGGGGAGCCGGGATGGTCCCGGTCAGGTGCCGGGCGGGTCCGTTCTTGCGTTTTTCCTGCTTGATGATGTTGTGGCACAAGTCCACGCACGCGGCGCAGATATAGACGTCGCCGGGCCCCTCGACCATGGGGCCGGCTTCGCGCTGGCTCTTGCCGCAGAAACTGCAGGTGGTCGGACGACGGCCGCCCTTGCTGCCGGAACTACCAGTATTACGAGGCCCTGCCATTTAATTCCCGCCATGCGGCCGGCTTTTGGCCGGCGGCGATTGATTCCCTTGTCTTCGCTGACTTCCCTGCCTGCGCTTCAGGCCGTTGCGAACGGTATCGTCAGTCCAGGCTTCACTTCTTAACATCAAAACCGCCGGATCGGGGATCCTCTTCCGCGACCCAGTCCCACTCTTCGTCAGCCTCCTTCTGGGCCGCGGCCGGACGTGGGATTTCCCGCGTCGCCGCCGCAGGGGGCTCCCCGGTATGGAGGCCGATAATCGTGTCGCGCAGCGCCTGGTATTCGGTATCAGTTAACATTCCCTGGGCCCGCAACTTGCGCAAATCATCCAACGTCCAGGGAACGGAAGAGGGGGGATCCGGTTCCCCTCGCCAGCGCCGATAGTACCAGAGGCCCACCCCCAACGCCAGAAAGAAAATGACCAGCAGCGAGCCGGCGATCAGAATCTCACCGGCCTTACCCGCTATGCCTGTTGCCGCCAGGATGGTGGGCACCTGCGCGCTCCTGTCAGCGAATTATAGGATAGCCAGTACGTGAATCAATCCGTCTGTTAAACCAAGTACGGTCAATAGCTTACGTCACGGCCGGGAGCCCTGGACAGTTGTTTCTCCGGTCTCCCAGACCTTGGACGTGCTTGGCGTCGTCACGGGCAGGCCGGCACGGCGTCGCCGGACCACCTGTCCGTGGATCAGCATCAGGTTCCGGATATAGAAGAAGCAGGCCGGAAGCTGCCCCAGCATAATGGCCGGGTCGCGTCGGCCGGCCGCATAGACAAAGGTCGAGAGCGCGCCGCCCAGCGAGAGGTACCAGAAGGCCAGCGGGATGGTGCTCTGCTTGCGCCGCTCGCTCACCACCCATTGCCAGAAGAAGCGCATGAAGAAGAGCCCTTGGGCTCCCAACCCGAACCAGACCCAGGGATCGCGCAGCTCGCTGAGAAGCTGACGCAGGTAATCGATCATGCCTGTTTCCCACAGCATTTTTTGAATTTCTTGCCCGAGCCGCAGGGACAGGGATCATTGCGCCCCACCTGCTTGTTCTTGTCCGTGTGGATGGGCTCCACGGGCGGGGGTAGTGGCGGTTCATCCTCGCCGGGCAGGCCGGCCTTAATGCGCTCTTTCTCTTCGCGCTTGCGGTCGAAACGTCCTTCAATACTCCGGTTGTCCAAGGCCATGACGGATCAATACTCCCTTGCACGCCAAGCCGCAGAGGGCGCCCCAAACCCTAAAAGCAGCGACGCCTGAGGGGCGCTCCCCGGCCTGTGAGTTTCTGTAAAATCTACGATAGTTTACCCCGATTAGCCCAGTCAATACAGCCCGTTGGGGCTACGAGTCTGACAAAGGATCAGGGTCAAGCGGCCTGGCGCATCAGGGGGGCGGGTATCCCGCCCGCCTCAAAGGCGTGCAGGATGCACGCCCTCCTCAGGCCCGCGTCGCCCCGCTACGAGGAACTGCAACACCTGCGGCTACCGTTGCTCTGGGCTGCTCTGTGCCGGCGGGCTGGCCTGGCCCCGCAGGCGCCGGGCATAGGCAATCACCCGGATCACATTAATCGTGAAATTCAGCAGGAGCAGACCCGCCAGGACCATAACGGCTGGAACGCCCTTGTAAGCGCCAAAGACGAACAGGCCGCCAAAGCTGAAGGTGAGCAGGGCCATGCTCGCCAGCGACTTTTTCCAGTTCTCCAGATACTGGATGTCCCATTGTTCCCACCACCGGACCCAGCCGCGGCGTTCGACAAGCGGCGGGCGCGCCGGGATGGCCCAGCCGCACTCGGGGCAGATCCCGCTCACGTTTCCGGTCAGGTTGTAGCCGCACTGCCCGCACACCGAGGAGTCGGTGACATAGTTGAGCAAGGCCTCCCGTGGCGTTGTGCGGCGGCGGGCCAGATATGCCTGGTAAAGGGCGCACCCTGCCAACAGGACAACGCAGGTTGCCTGCACGATCCACTGTGTACCGGCTGTCAGGGAGGAGCGGCGATTCCAGAGCTCCACCGCCATCCCCGCGGCCAGCAGTCCGCCGGTCAGGCTCCCCCACACGTGGAGCCATCGGTTTTGCCGCGGCGAATCCTTGCGCTTCAGCATTCTGGCGAAAAGGATGAACCCCAGGGCAAAGGCAACGAGTAAAACAGTGGTAAAGAATAGCGGCACCATGCGTGACTCTCCCCGACGCCAACTTCTCCATGTCTATGGGCATCGCATGATCTGCGGTCGGACCGGCCCGCGCGCAAAGGGCTGCGTGAACGGCCGCTCTCCCCACTTCCGTAGCGGCCGGGCTCCGTACCGGCCGTTCTCGCCGTAGCGCCCGGATCGTGTCCTCCATGGGAGCCTGGTGACCAACCGTTTCCCGGATAAAACGCCTGCCCTCCATTCGGATTCAGGAAGGCGGGCAAGATGCCCGCCCCCCTATGCTGGCGGATGCCCGCTCCTGCACCGGCGAGACGCCGGTGCCGCACTGATTCTTCACCGGCGAGACGCTAGTGCTACAGAGCACGGCTCAAAAGCCGTGGCACACAAAGCCGCACGGGCCAAGAGCCGTGGTATACAAAACCGGCACGGCCCACAAGTCGTGGGCTTGGCTATCATACTTACCATCGCGCACGATCATTGCGAAAGGGCGCCGGTAAGACAACCTGTTTACCTGTCCGAGGCGGCCTATCTGACTCCCTTGCCATGACACTGCTTGTACTTCTTACCCGACCCGCAGGGGCAGGGGTCATTCCGCCCGACTCTGGGCTGGTCGCGGCGGATGGTGACCGGTTTGGCCTCGCCCTGGGCCCGCATGGCCGCCTGCTGGTCGGGAGTCATGCCCGCGGCAGCGAAGCCCGCTCCGGTCGAAGCGTCGTGGCGCAACTGCACTTGCGGGCCGGAGGCCATGGTGCGGGTGGTTGTCTCGCTCCCGGTGGAGTCGCCGACGGAGACCTTGAAGATCATGTCGGTCACGCGACCACGCACGGACTTCCACATCTGCTCGAACAGGTCGCGGCCCTCGATGGCGAACTGACTTTGCGGGTGGGTCTGATCGCCGCCCAACGGCCGCTGCATGATCGCGTACTTGAGATGATCCATCTCCAGGAGGTGGTCCTTCCAGCCCTGGTCATAGATACGCAGGAGAACGTAACGTTCGAGCTGGGTCAGCTCCCAGCGCATCAACTCCTGGCCGGCCTGGCGGAGCACCTCGCGGACATCGGCGTTTGGTTGACGGAGGGCCTCAAGATCAACGGCCTTGCCGAAGCGCTCCTTCGCCCAGTCGATCAGAGTTCCGTTCGAGCCCTCGCTCGCGCTGGCGGCTGATTCAGACCCCGCACTTGCGCTTTGGGCACCGTCGCCGGTGAGCGGATAGCGGGCCAGGGCCGCTTCGATCTCCCGCTCCAGTCCGCCTTCCTGGAACGACCGCGTGAGGTCCAGCAACATGCCACGGATTTCGGGAATGCTCTTGTTCGCCAGCGTGTCGGTGGTCCAGCCGGCGTTGTACTTCGAGTTGGCCCAGCCCACGACGGCCTGCAGGGCATAGGTGTTGTCCGTTCCGACCCCGGCGAAGACCTGGTTGAGCAGGGCGTCCACGGGGTACTCGATCTCCCGGCGGGCATAGGCGGCGCGAACTTTCTCGCGGATGACGTCGGCCACTTCGGCGGCCGAACCCTCGGCGATCTGCTCGCTCTTGAGCTCGATGGCGAACTTGGCCCGCGCCCAGTCGGCCAGGGCCCGCCGTCCGTAACCCGGATCCAGGTAGGCCTCCACCGCCGACAGATCCACCTCCGAATAGTGCTTCCTGGCGGCCTCCAGCAGCACGTCCTCGATCTCCGCGGGGCTCATCTTGCGCAGTTGATTCTGCGGGATGGAGACGTTGCACATCCGCTGGGCCCATTTCATGAGCCCGCCCAGATCCCACTGCGAGGGTTCCTCGTCGGGATCGATGTACTCGCCCAGCGTGGTGCGGATGGAATCGGTCGCCTCGTCGATGGCCTTCTCGCGGATGCGCGACTCCAGGTGGGCGGCGTCCTCCTCGCCTTCCAGTTCGCTGGCCTCGATGTTGACGTCCAGCGCCGTCCGGCACCAATCGGAGATCCGCCGGGCCACGTAGTCCTCGGCGAGATACTGCGCGACGGCCCCGTCGATCTCGTCATCAATCATGTGCCAGATAAGCTCGGAGAGGTTTCGGCCCTCCAGGATGTGCTGCCGTTGCGAGTAGAACGCCCGCCGCTGGTAATCCATCGGCTCGTCCCACTGCAGGAGATGCTTGCGGATGCCGAAGTTGCGCTCCTCCACCTTCTTCTGGGCCCGTTCGATGCCCTTGCTGACCTGCTTGGCCTCGATGCTCATGCCCTCGGTGAAGCCCATCTTCTCCATCATCTTGAGCATCCAGTCGGGCATGAACATCTTGAGCAGGTCGTCCTCCAGGGAGAGGAAGAAGCGGCTCGATCCCGGGTCGCCCTGGCGGCCGGCGCGCCCGCGAAGCTGGTTATCGATGCGCCGGGCCTCGTGCCGCTCGGTGCCGATGATGTGCAGCCCGCAGGGGGCGTTGAGCGAGCAGATCTTGCGGCCCATCTCCGGGAACCGCGGATCGAGCTTGGGCTTGAAGCAGTGCGCGCAATTGGTGGAGGGGTCGTACTCCGGGCAGTTGATGCAGCACTTGGTGCTCAGGATGGGGAACAGGTGCAGCGAGCGCTCCGGGTAATTCGGCGCCAGCGTGCGGACGTTCTCGGGCACCTTGCAGGCCTCGTAGACCACCCCGGGCCCGAGCTTGATGTCCGTACCCCGGCCGGCCATGTTGGTGGCGATGGTCACGTTGCCCACCGGGCTCTTGTCCGTGCCGCGGGTCGGCTCGTGGGTGTGCCCGGCCTTGGCCACGATCTCGGCCTCGCGGGCGTGGTTCTTGGCGTTGAGCACCTCGTGCTCGATCCCGTAGGTTTTTTCCAGAAGCTTGGAGAGTTTTTCGGAGTTCTCCACGCTGGTGGTGCCCACCAGGACGGGCCGCCCCTTGGCCAGGTTCCCCATGACGAAATCGTACGACTCCATCATGAAGCGGATGCACTCAGTGTCCCCGTTTTCCGCAGCCTCGAAGCGGGCCAGGGCCTCGTCGATCCGGGCCAGTTTCTCCTTGCGGAGGGCCTCCGCTCCCGGCTCCTTCGCCACGATGGGCTTGAGCCGGCGGAAGATCTCGGCCAGCAGGAAGGGATCGTTGGGCCGGCCCTTGCGGTGCATCTCGTTGATTTCCTCCACGATCATGTCGTACTTGCCGGCGATGGTGCGGTAGATCTTGTCGTTATGATCGATGCGGTTGACCGGCCGGTTGGTGGGGATGGCCACCACCTCCAGCTTGTAGATCTTCATGAACTCTTCCGATTCGGTCATGGCCGTGCCGGTCATGCCCGCCAGCGACTCGTAGAGCTTGAAGAAGTTCTGGATGGTAATGGTGGCCAGGGTCTGGGTCTCTTCCTTGATGGGGACGTTTTCCTTGGCCTCCACCGCCTGGTGCAGCCCGTCGGACCACTGCCGCCCGTGCATCAGCCGGCCGGTGAACTCGTCCACGATGATGACCTGGCGGTCCTGGACCACGTATTCCTTGTCGCGCTCGTAGACGGTGTGGGCCCGCACCGCGTTCTCGATCAGGTGCGGATACTCCATGTTGGCCCCCACGTAGAAGCTGCCCACGCCGGCCTCGTCCTGGGCCAGGGCGATGCCCTCGTGGGTGATGTGGGCCTGCTTGCGGTCACGCTGGACGACGAAAAGCTGCCTGTGGCCGATGGCCTCCGCCTCGTCCTCGGTGAGCATGTACGGGTCCACGCGGAAGCGCTTGACCGCATCCTCGAACTTGGGATTCCTGAGCAGCTCCTCGGGCGGGTGGTCGCCCCAGGCGGCGAGCCGCTGGGCGGTCTCGTTGTTGAGCTGGACCTGCTTGCGCACCAGAGAACGGGCCAGACTGTCGGCCCACTTGTAACGGGTCACGTCGTCGTGGGCCGGGCCGCTGATGATCAGCGGCGTGCGGGCCTCGTCGATGAGGATCGAGTCCACCTCGTCCACGATCGCGTAGTCGAGCCGGCCCTGAACCTGGTCCTCCTTGCGGGTCTTCATGTTGTCGCGCAGGTAGTCAAAGCCGAACTCGGCGTTGGTGCCATAGGTGATGTCGCAGGCATAGGCCTGCTTGCGGATGCCCTCGTGCCCGCCGGGATCCACCTGGGACTGGATATAGCCCACCGTGGCCCCCAGCAGGGCGAAAATCGGCTGGGCGAACTCGGCGTCACGGCGGACGAGGTAATCGTTCACGGTGACGATGTGGACCTTCTTGCCCTCCAGGAATTTCAGGTAGGCCGCCAGGTGGCAGACGATGGTCTTGCCCTCGCCGGTCCTCATTTCGGCCACGTTGCCGCCGTAGAGCACCTGCCCGCCGATGAGCTGGCAGTGGAAGTGGCGGTGCTTCTGGGCCCGGTCGGAGGCCTCGCGCAGGGCGGCGAAGGCCTCCGGCAGCAGGCTGGCCGGCGACTCGCCCTCGGCCAGCCGCTTTTTGAATTCGTCCGTCTTGGCCCGCAGTTGCTCGGGCGTAAGGGCCCGATATTCATCCTCATAGGCCAGAGCTTTATCGGCGATGGCCCCGTAGCGTTTCAGGAGGCGGTCGTTACGCGTGCCGAATACTTTGCGAAGGATTTTGCCAGGCAGTTCCAGAACGTTCACGGTTGTGCTCTCAATAAGTGTTGTCAGTAGTCAGTAGTCAGTTGTCAGTCGTCAGTTGTTCGTTGTTGGTGATGAGGCGTCAGTTGCGTATCCAGCCTTCGGTTCCCGGAAATCCGTTCTACCAGGTTGCTGCGACTGTGTGCCCTCGTCGGGGCCAGAACCGGTAGCTGGAAACTGGAAACTGATAACTGGAAACTTCGAGCGCTAGCGGGCCAGGGCCGCCCCCACGCGCATGACCTGCATCTGGAAGGCCAGGACCACGATGACCATGCCGGCTGTCAGAGCCAGCCGCCCGGCACTGTAGCTGCGGGTGGGGTTGGAAGGGACGCGGTTGCAGTCATGCTGAACCTCGGCGGGGACGCTCTCCGGCTGCTGCCAGACGAGGAAGGCGGTTTGCCGTCCGCGCAGGCCGCGCGCAGGCACCCTCCCGGCCAGCAGCGCCAGGTGCAGCGCCGCCACCACGGTAGCCAGCCCGACGGCCGATACGGCCTCATAACGGGGGCCGGGCCGAGGTCCGGAATGTGCCGAGTCGGTCAGCATGAGCCCCATTATAGACTCACCCGGGTGTAATGTTTAGCCCTGCGGGGTGAGGCGGAGGGTTCGGGGTTCAGGGTTCAGGGGTGAGGGTTTGGGGCTCAGGGTTTCGGTGTGGCCCCGGCGTCCCGCCGGTGGAGGGGGGGCGGGCATCCTGCCCGCCTGCTTCAGGCCCCGACTCGAGCCACACACCCCAGGAGTGCGGCGGCCACGACGCAGCCTGGGCTGGCGACAGAACCACTGGGGCGCGGGCAGCTTAAACCTTCCGCTCACAAAGGATTGAGTGCCATCTCGCGGAGCCCTTCCGCCCGGCCTGGCATGATTCGCCTGGGCGCATATACTGGCCCCACCTGCGGCCGAGTGTTGTCGGCGGGTTAAGGAAGCGGTGCTTGTGGCCGTGGATGGTCTTATTCCGGTGGTCGATTTATTCGCCGGCCCAGGTGGGCTCGGCGAAGGATTCTCTGCCCTGGGGCGTTCCGAAGGCAGGCCCAGGTTCAAAGTCTGCCTGTCAATCGAGAAGGATGCTGTCGCCCATCAAACGCTGAGGTTACGTGCGTTCTTCCGGTTTTTCAAACATGGCGATGTGCCCTCGGCGTATTACAGCCACCTGCGCGGCGAGTTGTCGTATGAGGAGCTGTTCAATTCGAATCCGGAGGCTGCGAATGCCGCCGATCGGGAGGCATGGCACGCTGAACTCGGGGTGAAGGATCCGGAAGAAGTCCGCAAGCGCATCCGGGAAGCAATTGGTGGGGAAGATAAATGGGTGCTGGTTGGCGGCCCTCCATGCCAGGCCTATTCCAAAGCTGGCCGGTCGCGCAACCGATACAGGTATCGCAACAAATTCAACACCCGTTATGTGCCCGAGGAGGATCCTCGACAGTACCTCTACGTCGAGTACCTGCAGGTTCTGGCAGACCATCGGCCGGCCGTCTTTGTCATGGAAAATGTCAAGGGGCTGTTATCGGCCACGCTGGAAAACCGGCGGATCTTCGACCGGATTCTGGAGGACCTGCACTTTCCTGCTGAGGCGATCCGCCGTGAAGGACGTTCTGTCGCTACACAGTATCGCTCCCGCTACCACATCTACTCGCTGGAGCGGGCTGCGATGTTCGGCGGCTCGAATCCTGTGGACTTTGTCGTGCGGTCCGAATGCCACGGCATCCCGCAGGCCAGGCATCGAGTGATTCTGCTGGGTGTCCGGGAAGATCTCCGCGGAGCATCGCCAAACACCCTGATTGTCCGGGACCCGGTGCCCGCGAAAGCTGTTCTTGCAGGCCTCCCGAGGCTTCGAAGTGGATTGTCTAAAACCGCCGACAGCGCAGAGGAGTGGGTTCACACGCTGGAGCGGGCAATTGATGAGAGCTGGATGAAGACGCTGCTGAGCGACGGCTGCGCGGACGTGTATAAAGAGGTGATCCACGCTTTAAGTTCCCTGAGTGTGCCACGAAAGGGCCGGGGTGCCGAGTTTGTCGACTGCGAGCCTCGCACTGAAGTTGAGCCGAACTGGTTCCTCGACCCTCGGATTGGCGGCGTTTGCAATCACGCCACGCGCCTGCACATGCCCCGTGATTTGCACCGCTATTTGTTTGTGGCCTGCTTTGGAAAGGCTCGCGGCAGATCGCCGACCTTGCGCGATTTTCCCAAGCAACTGCTGCCGGCTCACTTCAACGTGCCGACGGCTCTCAAGCACGGCAACTTTGATGACCGGTTCCGTGTCCAGCTCGCAGGCCGACCGTCAACTACAATTACGAGCCACATCGCCAAAGACGGCCACTATTATATCCATTATGATCCGACGCAGTGCCGGAGCCTGACAGTTCGCGAGGCTGCCCGGCTTCAAACGTTCCCCGACAACTATCTGTTCTGCGGCCATCGTACTGCCCAATACACCCAGGTCGGCAACGCCGTTCCGCCTTTGATGGCCAGGGAAATTGCAGGCATTGTCTGGGATTTGCTCCGCTGAGACAGATCATGGACCGGCTGAGTCAAGAGCGTCGAAGCTGGAATATGTCCCGTATTCGCTCGCGGAATACGAGACCTGAACAACTGGTACGTTCCCTGCTTCACCGACTCGGCTTCCGCTTCCGGCTTTGCACGGGGGACCGTGTGTTTGGCAGGCCCGACATTGTTCTGCCAAAGTACAGGACAGTGATTTTTGTGCATGGCTGCTTCTGGCACCGGCATCAACGCTGCCGGTATGCGTACACTCCGAAATCGCGTATTGATTTCTGGGAACGGAAATTTGCCGCGAACATTGCCCGGGACAAGGAGGTCAGCAAGCGCCTGCGGCGCGAGGGCTGGCGCGTGGTCATCGTGTGGGAATGCGATCTGGCCAGAATAGACCACTTGAAGGCCAGACTCATGAAAATAAGATCGGAGACACATCGCTCCAGGTGAAGGAAGACTGAGGTACTGCTTCTGCCTGCAGATGCTTCTGTTCAGGGCCCCAGTGATTGCATTCGCAAGCCGACGTGCTGGGTTGGTGCCGCTTTCATCCGGATACGCGGTTCACCGCTTGCTCACGGCCAGCCGGGGTGCCAGGCTTCCAAGCTGAAATCTGCACGACGCTTGAGCATGGTTTGGAGATGGCCCCCGCTGTGCCCGGTCACGGCGGAGTATCGTGCGGCAGGACGGTCGCTATTTGATACACGCTGTTTCAGACTCAATCCAAGCTATAAGGTCATCAACATCCTCAAATGCTTCGATGCACTCCCATCCACCGTTTTCGTGCTGAGCCTCAACCGTGTACTTCGAATGTGGCCCCTCACCGGGACCGTAGGCTGCAGCTCTTTCGTCAGCAACGTCGGCGTCCCGCAGGACCTCCACCGAGTAGGTGGTCAGACCTCTGCGCGTCTGCTCGCGCAGCGGAACAATTTCAAGGCTTAACGTTAGCCATGGCTGCGACGCATCTGCACCGGGGTTGAGTATCTCAAGGACATTTTGTTCGATGAGGGGGTGCAATTCAGGGCAGCGATAGGCTACAAGCGGGTCCATCGGCATGTCGTCTCCAGGAAGGTAATGCTCGCCGTGTTATCAAGCTGCGAGATTAGCCAGCGAGGTGTCCAGGATGTCGTGTACTTGTCTGGTCGTCAGGGCGTCCAGCAAGTACACTCCACCGGCAGTATTGAGGTCGCGCATCATCTTCTGAACAGTAATCGACCAACCGCCAAGCCGTTCAATCTTCTGTGAATTGTTCTTGAAATACTCCAGCGTAGCCCGGCGGATCGTCGGACTCTTGCCAAGACTGCGCTCAAGCAGGCCAGTATGTATGTCCTGCTTTGAAAAAAGAACCCGTGTCAGTTCGAATGGGTCGGAGCGATTGCCGTCGTATGTGAGATAGCCCGACCACCAGAGGCGTGATATTCCATTTCTTACTAACGAGGCGATTCCGCCTCCTCTCAAGAAGAACCTGTCGAGGATTACATCAGGTTTCACGTTGCCCCACCGGGCGACCATATAGGACCAATAGGTAACATGCGTGAGGTAAGTCCAGAGTCGCGCTTCCATGGCTTGCACAGGGGTTAGGTTGCGGAGGGCGGAAAAAAGCAGGATGGCATTCTCCGCGTCATCTTCAGGACGAGCGGAGACTTTGAGTTCGGGAAGCGAGGTAACTTCGATGCCGGTGTCCCGCCAGTACCTTTTACCGTCGGCAAACTCCTCCAACCAGGAACTAAGTGAGGTATATCGCTCTGCGTTCTGTGGCACCGCATTCCGCAAACGCACCAGCCACGTGTCACTCAGATACTTCAGGCTCATTGCGCTCTCCTTCCGAGACTCTCAGCAGGTCGGTCAAGAACCGGCGTGTTGGGTGCTGCAAAATCGCTTGTGCGTATTCGAGGCCTCGCTCAGCTCCGGTTTCCAAGCTCATTTGCAGAGCTTCGAGTCGCTGGCGGACAATCTGTGCCCATTTCGGCAGCGGCTCGTTGTTCTGTAGGCGTCGTCCTGCATCAGCAATGGCAGTCACGAGGACAGGCAGAACGATACCCTGGATGAGGAGAGAGGCGAGTCTGCGATCATGGCGAGCGTGGCCATACGACTCATAGTCTGGTTTGGAAAGAAAAACTGTTATCTTTTCTTGGTCCAAGTCGACCACAAATGGACCATCGGGACGATCATCGTGCAGAAGCTGCATGATGGATGACAGTTTCCTGAGGGGATCATACTCCTTCTCTGCCTCAAACGTAAACGTTCTGCTGTATGCAAGGACATCTCCTGGCCTTATAGAAAAAGTTGCATTGCCGTAGTCGGGGTGAGCACCTTGGATGGTATAGGAGTGGATGGGCTGTCGCGCCACAACAAACCCGGTGATCTCCACGGTCCCCGACACGTGATCGGCCTCAATCTCGATGATATCCTTTGGGCGGCAAGGGACATGGAGAATTCGGTAGAAGTTATCCCGCCCTTCGACGTGTACCGCGTAAGCGGCTGTCTCGGATCTAACCAAATCCGCGAGACCAGGATGTTCGTGCTCAAACTCGTACGAGATGTAGTAGCGCTGACTATCGGATCGACAATTGCAATGAAGGTCGAACCGGTTCGGCATAACGTCGTCACGGGTGGGGCTGAGGACTGGATACGGTAATGAGCGGTCGATGATTCTCATATTGCCTCCGCTGCCAACGCAAGCCGTAGTGGGGTCCCCAACTGCACCACGACACGTGCCGGTTGCTGAGCGGAAATTGGGACCTCTATGCTTGGACCATTCACCGGAAGAGCGGCCATGGTATTTGCATCCTGTGCGGAGGTCAGCACAGGTACCTCAGTACGACCATCTTCACCGACAGCAACCAGGCGGAAACCCTCCGCGTCTCCACTCAGCGATCGCACGACCAGCTCGTAGGTGCCGTCATTTCGCCGGAAGCTGCGTAGTCTCAGCTCCGGTTTGGAGGCAGGTGTCCGGGAGGGGTGTGTTCCATGCCCTCCTCCCGCACTGGCTCCTGCCCCGTTATCGCCGTTATTCGTTCCACTGACCGCACCGGTCCCCCCTTCTCCCCTGCCACCGCCATCTTGAATGTCCGTCTCGCCACCCACATTGCTTGCTTCCAGAACTACCGGCCTCGGTTCTGCAGCGGGCCGAACCTCAATCACACCCGTGCGCGGTAAGGGCGTAAACTGAACCTCCTGTTCCGTTGCACTCCCGCTGTTGTTCCCCTCGGCCAGCTCTTCCGCGTCGTCGTAATATGGCAAATAACGGGCGAGATCTGGAACATCAAGTGCCTGGGTCGTGGGAGCGGGGCTTAAGTCCCTGATACGGCCCCGAATCCATTCGTAAAGCTCCCGCAGTGCTCTTGCCGCCTCTGGAGAACCACGTTTAGGATTCCACTCATCGTGGCGAGGGGGTTCCAGGGAACGAAGCAGTTCATTGCCGGCTGGGTCGTCACAAACGAAGTATCCGCAGAACGGACGGCGGGATCTAAACGCCTTGAGGTTAATAATCATGCCCGTCTTGCGAGTTAGTGCTACCCGTTTGGGCAACTCTTCGTCGCTCGCAGTCAGGTACAGGGCTACGGTGCCAAGGCTGTTTATGCTGGTTTCGTGCCGCTGACCTTCCCGTAACGCCTTGTAGTACAGGTGTGCCGTAAAGTCTTTGTCTTGTGCAAACTCATCCAAATCTGCCGCCAAGGTGGTCCCGTCTACTACTCTGTCGCCAACACGGAAAGTGATTATGTTCCGGTGGATTGCCGGCCAGAAATTAGTCAGTATTGAGGAAAGCAGATTCCGTTCCCACCCGTCAGGAGCACGATATCCGATAACAAAGATATCGGTGCCCGGATCGCGCCGCACGAAGGCCTCAGGGATGGAGGTAATGTCTCTGATTGCAGCGCAAGAGTGTGTTTCATGATTACACCGTCCGATATAACCGGTGCGGCGAGTAGTGCGCTCGTTGCGATCTTTGTGACTTGCAAGACGAACGACGCCCTGAAAGGCAACCTCACCATCCTCGGTGCGTGTTGAATAGAACACTGTCCGGATCTCAGACGCAGCAAAGGGTGCGTACTTGCCGATTCCGTAAGAGCCTCCAGCGCCCTCATCTTTGTTGGAAACGCCCGCGGAGCGGACCAGCGCGTACCATCGACCGGTCCTGTCGGTATCGTTGCCAGTTAAGCCAGTGGTCCCGTAATCGCTGATGCGCAGAACTTTGACAGTAGGACGTTGTAAGAGGTCAAGGCCGTTCGTAAAGAAGCGGCTGACTTTCTTATCTGATGTCCTATCTGGCTGCCAAAAGGCACGGCAGCGCTCAAAACGCTCAGCCAGTTCGTGAACACATGGAAGCTGCGCCTTAGGCAGGTCGATTAGCTCAAAATCCAGGTGGACCGTTTGGACACCCGTCCTGGGAACATCGATAACGTTCTGCGCGACCTCCCTCGCGAGGTGGTGCTCGACATCGCCAAGAAAGAACTCGACACCAGGATCGTTCAAGCCTTCTTCTTCCCCCCCATCAGCAGAGGGGACATACAATTCCACCATGCCTTATTCCTTGTTCTTCCAAGATCTGAGTATGCTGTCAGCCTCGCCACTCGGCAAGTCCTTGCCAACCTGCGGTTATTGTGCCCTCGACATGTTTATTCGGAACCAGGCTATATCCCGCTTTGCGCCCGTGTTGTTCGACAATACCCAGATGCTTCAACCATGCTAAGGCGACGTAGGCCTGATAATCGGCCAGTGGCGAGCCATCGACCGGGTCTTTCAGCGGCAGGAGCTTGTCGCCGGTAAAGAGCCGGCTGTTACTGCCCAACTGCCGCACCGCCGCGCTTACCGCATCGATGGCCCGGCGGGAAGCCCGGTGGGTGTACTCTTTCCGCTCTTTTTTCGACCACCCCACCTTGACCAGTTCGTTGCCACGCCGGAAGAACCGCGGGTATGTCTCCGAGATGGCACGTGTCCGTCCCCGTCCTGCAGTGGCCGTGCTTTCCGGACCTGCTTGGCGGGTCTTGCCCGTTCCGCCACCGCCTGCTGTGGATGCGGCCTGCGATGCTTCGGAGGCGGGTTGGCTCTCCGCAACCAATGCGCCCACCGCCTTAGCGAATTCCGCAATGCGCTGTACGCACCCATAGTCGCCTTCGGCAGCGGCCTCGGCAACCAGGCGGCGCAACCCCTGTTCGCAATCGTGTAATAAACGAATGGCCTTATTCAGTTTCATAAACGTAATCTAAACGTAAAGAGAAAATATGTCAAGGCCGGTTCTCGCGAAAATTAGAAAATTTGACGGCAGCAGGGCATATCCGGCTGCGTGCCGCTACGGGCAGCACGAAACTCACCCAAGGAAAAGGACGTCAGGCTTCTGGAAGAGAAAAAGGAGGAGGGGCGAGAGAAAGATCCGGCCGTACCCGGCGGGCGCTCCTTACTGGATCCGATACAACTCCCGGGCCGGCTGGGCCGGGCCGAACGGGCCCAGGTTGGGCCGGACCTCAATCCAGTACTCGCCTTGGAAGTTGGATGGTACTCGCCACGAGTACCGGCAGACCCCGCCTCACCCATAGGTGAACTTGCCGGTGTAAATGGGCGTGTCCCACTTGGACAGGATCCGGAACGCAGGCGCGGGCAGCTTCTGGTTGCCCCGTTCGGCCGCGATGGCGTATTCCACGCCGGAGCTGTCCACGACCTTTACCCCCACGGAGATGACTTTCGACCGACCGGCGACCTGGGGCTTCGCCACCGTGGCCCGGGCGATGAGCGGCACGCCCACCGGGAGCTGGGTCGTCTGGTTGCCGCGAATTTGAAAATCAGCCAGTTTGCCGAAGCTGCCAGTCCCGGGCAGTTGCCAGCCGGTTGGGCCGCGCGGTCCGATATCAAAAAGCACGACCGACCAGCACGAGTACCGGCCCTCCGGCAGGCGCCATTGGCTGTGCCCGGCCAGCCGGAACACCCCGGCATCGCCGAGCACCAGCAACTCCACGCCGGCCCGCTTGATGTCGAGCGTGCCCATGGCGATGTCCGCCGGCTGACACTGGAGGGCCGAGCCGTCCGGGGCCACGCGGACCAGGTAGTGCTTGTCGCCGAAGCCGATCATGCGCGTGAGCGGCTGGATTTCCCACTGGGCGGCCCCGCCCGGGTCGAAGCGCTTGTTGCGGTTGCGGTCCACGGCGATGCCGTCGAATCGCGACCACGCCGAACGCGGGAGCGGAAGCTTGCAGACATCGTCGTAGCGGCCGTCGAAGTTGCAATCCATCAGCGCGACCTGCCAGGACTCGCCGTCGATGCGGACCTCTCCGACCCGGCAGCGGGCCGGGTACAGCGTGAGCGTGCCCGCCTGGGCCGTTTGAATGAAGAACTGCACAGGCTCGCCGTCGTCGTTCTGCGGCGGCCGGATGGAGATGGGACCGAAGCGGTACGTGGCCGCCCGGGCGTTTCCACTGCCCAGACGCGTGCCGGGCACCGGCTGTTCGTCACTCAGGCGGCCGTTGAAGTTGGTGTCCACGCGAAGGGTGGGAGTAGCGCCGCCTTCGACGGCCAGAGTGATCTGTCGTCCGCCTAACGTGGCCCGATAGTTTCTCGTGCTACGGCGGGTGGGGTAAAGGTACCGGCGTGCCAGCAGGGCCAGCGGATCGTCAGGCCCCGTGATGTCCTGGTACTCAAGCCGATGTGCAAGGTCCCAGTCGGCTTCCGCCCTGGGCTCGGGCTTCTTGGCCGGCGGCGCGGGTTCGACGTCGGGCTCACGGCTCGGTGCCTGCGCGGCGGGGGGCTCCGGTGCGGCGGCCATCTCCGTAACGAGTTGATCCTGTTCGGCTCCCTCGCGCTCCGGGAAAACCACCGACACCACACCGAGGAATTCATTGTCTTTGCCGAAGATCACGCCCGTGTTGCCGTAGGTCGCGCACAGAATGCCGAAGGCGTTCTTTTCCAGCCGCGGCGGGCCGAAGCGGGCCTTCAGCATCTCCAGCGTCAGGCCCTTGCCCTGGGTATAGATGTTGAGGGTGGCCGTCTCGCCTTCGGCTTGTGACAGCCGCTTGATGGCGTCCCAGTCCCACAGGCCCACGGCCGGCGGCGGGTAAGAGGACTGAATGATCGCCCCGTCGCCCACCAGCTCCTCGTCTGACAGCAGCCCGTTCACCAGGTCCAGGTCAGCGGCCGTGAGTTCGTAATCGCGGTAGGCGGCGAGGTCCTCTTCCAGCATGGGCACAAAGCCCTGGAGCAGGCGCGAAGTGCTGCGGCGTGGTGCCGGCGGTGCGGCCGGCTTATCGGTGCCCCTGGCGGATGCGGAATCGCGGGGAGGCGCGGCCTGGTCAGGCACAGGGACTTCCAGCGCCGGCTCAGGCTCGGTGGTGTCCGCGACGGGTTCCTCGGGTAGCGCGGCGACCTCGTCCTCCGCCGACGGAGCGACGGCAAGCGGCGATGATTCCGCACCGGGTTTTGAGGCCTTGCCGGCGGTCGAGTACCGATAGACGCCGATGCTGGCGACCAGCACGACAACCGCGATGCCGATCCACCGGGCCTTACCGCCTGAACGTGCCGCCTGGGTGGGACTGAACTCCGTCGCCGGTTGCCGGTCCGTCTCCTCAGAGGACGGCTCGGCGGCGGGGATCTGGAGCACGTTGCCACACTGCGGGCATCTGGCCCGCCGGCCGGCGTAATTGTCCGCTACACGCAGTCTCTTTCCGCATTGACAGGAGACGGTGATTGACATGCTCAACTCGCCGGAAGATGGGTTGATCGGCGGGGCGCGCCGGATCATCCGGCAGCCCAGACGATCATGCCGGAGCTTAGCTTACCTCAGAACATGTCAACGAGCCACTCCCCGCCAGGTTCTGAAATGCCGACGAGATCAAAACAACCCCACGGTCCCCAAGCAGCGGCGCCCTGCCGCCGGAGCGACAGGGCGCCTGCTGAATGTGCCAATTGATCCCTCGCTTGCGCTTCGGGCTCAGGGTTATCGGGTGCAGGGGCTACCGGGCATACTCCGTGGCCCGCACCTCGCGGATGAGCGTGACCTTGACCTCGCCGGGGTAAGTCATCTCCTGCTCGATGCGCTTGGCGATGTCATAGGCAGTCTTGGCGGCCACGTGATCATCGACCCGGTTGGCGTCCACGATCACACGGACCTCCCGGCCGGCCTGGACGGCATAGGATTGTTTCACGCCCGGGAAGCTGTTGGCGATGCCTTCGAGCTGCTCGAGGCGCTTGATATAGCGTTCGAGCGACTCCCGGCGTCCGCCCGGCCGGGCTGCGCTGATCGCGTCGGCCGCCGCCACGAGGGGCGTGTACGGGCTGATGGCCTCAACATCGCCGTGGTGACCGGCGATGGCGTTCAGCACCTCGGGTCGCTCGCCAAAGCGCTTGCAGATGTCGGCCCCGATCTGGGGGTGGCCGCCCTCCACTTCGTGGTCCACGGCCTTACCGATGTCGTGCAACAGGCCGCATCGCCGGGCCAGGGCGCCGTCCAGGCCGAGTTCGTCGGCCATCATCTGGCACAGGAAGGCGACCTCGATGCTGTGCTGAAGGACGTTCTGGCCGTAACTGGTCCGGTAGCTCAATCGGCCCAGCAGGTCGATCTGCTTGCGATGCAGACCGCCGATGTTTGCCTCGACGGCAGCCTTCTTGCCGCGCTCGACAATCTGGCGGGCGACCTCCACGCCGACTTCCTCGACGATCTCTTCGATACGCGTGGGATGAATTCGTCCATCCTGGATGAGCCGTTCGAGCGACAGCCGGGCGATTTCCCTCCGGACAGGGTCGAACGCGCTGACCACCACCACCCCGGGGGTGTCGTCCACGATCACATCCACGCCGGTGGCCTTCTCAAAGGCCCGAATGTTCCGCCCTTCACGCCCGATGACCCGGCCTTTCATGTCGTCGGAGGGGATGTCCACCGTACTGACCGTGCTGGCGCTGGTGTGCTCGGTGGCGAAGCGCTGGATAGCGGTGACGATGATCTCCCGGGATTTCTCCTGGGCCGTGTCGCGGGCCTCGGTGAGGATCTTGTCCACCATCTCGGCCGCGTCGCGCTCCACCTCATGCTGAAGCCGGGTGAGCAGAAGCTGGCGGGCCTCCTCGACGCTCATCCCGCTGATCCGCAGGAGCTGGGCCCGCTGCTCTTCCAGCGTGAGGTCAACCTCTCGCTCCTTCTGCTTGAGAACGTTTTCGCGTTCTTTCAGACGGGCATCCGTCTGTTCGAGCATCTTCTCCTTGGACGTGAGGGTATCGAGTTTCTTGTCCAGCAGATCAGTTCGCTTGTCGAGCCGTTTCTCGGTTTCTTTCAGCTCCTCCCGGATCACCGAGCTCTCTTTTTCGAACTGATCCTTCTTGCGAAAGTACTCCTTTTCTGCTTCGACCTTGGCTTTTTCGACGATCACATCCGCCTGACGTTGGGCCTCATTGATGATCCGTTCCGATTCCCGTTCCGCGGCGGCCAGCTTTCCCTTTCCGGAGAAGCTCAGCGCGATATAAACCGCGACAGCACCGATCGCGAGACCGAGAATCAGGAACGCGAGATCCAATGAGCTTACCGCCGCGAGCAATGCGGGTAATCCCATGGTTCACCTTCCTTACCGTATGCGTTCCCAGAGTTATGAGAGCCGCCGGCGACTTCAGACGCCTGGAGGCACTCTGGGGGTTCTCAGCTTCTTTCGGGGAAGTTGATGACGCCGAAGGGCAAGGGTGGGGTAAAGGAGGCTCCGATAATCACCTGAGCAGACCGGCTTCCCGGCCGTGCAACCTCAGGTTTGAGGAGGGCCGCAAGAAGCCTTCTTATGATCGCAAGTCTAGAATTAGTGGCTTTTTAGGGTCGGATAGGCCGAGCGGAGAATCTGCTGGCTGCCAGATCCCCGGGGGGCCGTTCCGTTTGATTTCATGAAGTCCTCTGCCACCAGTTCAAAATCCCTTCAAAGGAAGGTGCGAATCTCCGAAGTCCTTACGTGCCTGCCTGACATTCAGCCTGCCGGGCCGAACCGGCCTGTGGCGAAGATTTAACCTGAAGGTTGCCTGCTGGCTCACGATGGTGGCCAAGCTTTATGCCGCCTGGAAGGCACACATCCGTCATCGTACGCCGGCATTGTGATCTTTCACGCCCCCGATGAGGCATGAATCAGAACCAACCGTCTCCTTCATCAGGGCCGGTGATCATAAACCGACCGGCCAATGCCCGACGCTTATGCACACCTGATCGTCCAGCGTCCCAAAAACGCTTGGCGTGCCGCAACATCCCGAAAAATAAAAAGTTAGTGAGCAATTGGACGCTCACTCCCTATTCGTTTTTCATTATAATCGCAGGCTTAGCGGCGTCAATACGCGGGCAACCCCACTTCCACGCCAACTTTCAGGTGAATAAAAGGTTATGAACGGGGTGAAACCGATTACATGCGATTTGGGCCGAGCCCAGGGGTTCGCTACAATGGGCCGCTCACGGACCGAGGAGACCCGCATGAATCTGCGCAGTTTGTTCGTCTCGACGCTGGCCTTGCTGTTGTTGATGGCGTCTGGGGCGATGGCCTCCCCTCCCCCAGCCCCCAAGATTCAGGTTGAGCTGCTTGCCGAGCATACGGCACTGGTTCCGGGCACAAGCACGGGTCTGGCAATAGCCTTCAAGATCGAGTCCGGCTGGCACATCTATTGGCACAACCATGGCGAAGGGGGGATGCCGCCGGAGTTCGAATGGCAGCTACCGCCCGGCTATCAGGTGGGTCCCATGCGCTTCCCGGCGCCTCAGCGTCACGTGGACCACGAGGCCGACCTGCACACCTTCATCCTGGAAGGCGAGCCTGTCATCCTGACTCAGCTCACCGTGCCCACCTCGGCCCAGCCGGGGGAGAAAGTCACCCTGGGTGTGAAAGTCAGGTGGCTGGCCTGCAAGGAAGTCTGCGTCCAAGGCAACAAAACCCTCTCCATCCAGCTTCCGGTGATTGCCGACCAGGGCCAGGCCGAAACCGCAGACCCGGTCACCTTCAAGATGGCGCAGAGGTCGTTGCCGGCCCCCGCGGAAAAGGCCAAGTACCTGAAGTCGCTTGAGGCCGTGGCCAGCGTGGATAAGGTCCGGCCGGGCGACAAGTTTGAGGTGGGGGTGATCTTTGAGGTTCAGCCGGGTCACCACATCAACTCCAATACCCCGCTGAGCAAGGAACTGATCCCCACGGACCTGTTCCATGCCCATACTCCGGGTCTGGATATCGGTCGGCCGCGGTTCCCTCCGGGGCAGATCGAGGAGCAGGCCCCGCCCGAGGGGCTGAGCCTGGCCGAGCGGTTGCGGACGCCGGCCGAGAAGCTGTCGGTCTACCGGGGAAAGACCGTGGTTGTGCTGCCGGTTGAGGCGAGCGGATCGCTGGCCGGCGACTCCGTGCAGATCAGCGGCGTGGTGACCTACCAGGCCTGCCGGGATGCTGCTCCAGGAATGCCTGCGGCGTGCTTTCCGCCAACCGCCGCGGAATGGAGCCTGACCCTGCCGGTGGCCAAACCGGGGGAAGAGGTCCAGGTTGTGAAGCTACCGGGGGCTGACGCGGCGGCCGGCGAGCCGGCGGTCGCAAGCGGTTCGCCGACGACCCGTCCCGGGCAGGATACGGACGACCAGGGGAGTGAGGGCCCGGTTGCGGCCACCACCGCGCAGGAGCCGCCGACCGACGGGCTGGCCATGGGCGTGGTGGGGCGGATCACCGGCTACATGACGTCCCTTGGGGTGTTGGGTTATCTGGGTTTGGCCTTCATCGGCGGCCTGGTCATGAACCTCATGCCCTGCGTCTTGCCGGTGATTTCCATCAAAATCCTCTCGTTCGTGCAGCAGGCCAGGGAGAGCCGCCTCCGGGTTCTGACGCTGGGGCTGTCGTTTTCCGCCGGCATCGTGGTGTCGTTCATCGTGCTGGGCCTGTTGATACTGGGCCTGCTCAAGGGCTTGGGCCTGGAACTGGAATGGGGCGGACAGTACCAGAAGCCCGTGCTACTCATCGCTTTTTCCGCCGTGGTCACGGCCCTGGCCCTGAGTCTGTTCGGCGTGTTCACGCTCTCGCCGCCGCGGTTCGTGCTGGATATGGGCGGCCGGGTGGAGGCGGAGGGGCACGTGAACGCCTTTGCGATGGGATTGTTGGCCACGATCCTGGGGACGGCCTGCACGGCTCCCTTTATCAGCCTGGTGATCGCCTGGGCGCTGCGTCAGCCGCCGGCCATCGGAATGCTGGTGTTCGTGCTTGCGGGTTTCGGCATGGCCTTGCCTTATATCCTGCTGGCGGCTCATCCGGCCTGGCTGCGGTTTGTGCCCCGGCCGGGACCGTGGATGGAAACCTTTGAGCACGTGATGGGCTTCCTGCTCCTGGGGACCGTCGCCTATTTTCTCCACGCGCTCGGTATTCAACTTGGTGCCCAGGGCCTGCTGTGGACCATCGTATTCCTGTTGTTCGTGGCGGCGGGAATGTGGTGCTATGGCCGGGCGGGCTTCGGGTCCAGTCCCCGCCGGCAGGCGGTGTGCTATACGGGCACCGTCTTGCTGATCGCCGGCGGGTGGTGGTGGTGCTTCGGCTACATGAACCGCATTCCCGAGCTGGCCGCGCAACAGCATGCCCTGGTAAAGACAATGGGCCAACTCGCGGAGGTGGAGTGGACGGATTCCGAATCCATCCCCTGGATCCCTTATTCGCGCGCGAAGATGCTGGAGCTGGTCAATGCCGGCAAGACGGTCTTCATTGACTACACGGCGGAGTGGTGCGTCAACTGTAAGTACAACGAGAAGGTCGTGATCAACACTCCGGCAGTGCGCGAGGCCATGCGTCGATTGGGCGTGGTGCCGATCCGCGCCGATTACACGCTCGAAGATCCCGAGATCAAGGCCGACCTGGAGCGATTCAAGCGCGCCGGCGTCCCCATGTACGTGGTTGTGCCGGCCAACCGGCCGGACGAGCCGATCCTGCTCAACGAGATCCTGACCCAGCGGGCGGTGATTGAGGCCTTGAACCGCGCCGGCCCCAGCGACGGAGCATCGGTGTCGGTGGTCGCGAAGGAACAGTAGCAGGACCGGCCGGCGGCTTTGCTGAAGATGGAGAGGGGGGCAGCCGGATGCGCGCCTTCCTCCTCTCTTCCTCTCGATCTGTTACAATACCTCCATCTTCGTCTCCCTGTATCTGCTGTATCTGCGTGCTGAAACTGGAGTTGCACATGTCCGACAAGATCCCCGTCCTGTTCGACACCGACATCGGCAGCGACATCGACGATGCCGTGGCCCTGGCCTACCTGCTCAAGCAGCCGCGCTGTGAACTGCTGGGCGTGACTACCGTTACGGGCGAGCCGCTCGTGCGCGCCCAGCTCGTCGATGCGGTCTGCCAGGCGTTCGGCCGCAAGGAGGTGCCCGTTTATGCCGGCGCGGGCCGACCGCTGCTGGTCGCCCAGCGCCAGCCGGAGGTGCCGCAGCGGACGGTGCTGGAGAAGTGGCCGCACCGCGATAAATTCGGGCCGAACCTGGCGGTGGATTTCCTGCGCCAGACCATTCGTTCGCGCCCGGGCGAGATCACTCTGCTCTCAGTCGGACCGCTGACCAACATCGGCCTGCTCTTTGCCCTGGACCCGGAGATTCCCTCGTTGTTGAAGCGCTGGGTGCTGATGGGTGGCGTTTTCACCCGGAGCGCCCCCGGCGGGCTGGAGTGGAACGCGATGCTCGACCCGCACGCGACCGCGATCGCCTTCGCGGCCAATGCTCCGGGCACGCGGGCCGTCGGGCTGGAGGTCACCACCCGCTGCACAATGCCGGCCGAGGAGTGTCGCCGGCGGTTCAGCCAGGGGCCGCTGCGGATCGTCGGCGAGATGGCCGAGGTCTGGTTCAAGGGCCGCCCGGTCATCACCTTCCACGATCCGCTGGCGGCAGCGGCGGTCTTCGAGCCGGAGCTGTGCCGGTGGCAGGCCGGCCGGGTGGAAGTGGAGTTGCAGAGCGAGCGGCTCAAGGGCCTGACGCACTTCAATCCGAACGCGGAGAAGAAGCCGCACGAAGTCGCGGTGGACGTGACGCCGGAGGCCTTCTTCAAACACTACTTCGAGGTCGTGAATCTGTCCTGACGGATCGTGCGCGCGGGTGCGACCGGCAGGAGCGTGATTTGAGTGCCACGGCTCTTGAGCCGCGCTGTGCGCCAGCGGCGCCTTGCCGATGAAGAACCAGTGTGGCGCCGGCGTCCGGCCGATGCAGGGGGGGCGGGCGTTTTGTCCGGAAAACGGCCGGTACAGAGCCCGGCCGCTACGCGAGAACGGTACAGCGGAGAACAGCCGGTACAAAGCCCGGTCGCTGCGGGGGAAACAACCGGCGCCCAACTCTCCCCGAGGCCCCGGGCCGGCCGCTCCTGAAGTGCGGAGAATAACCACTTCCGCCGGCTATGGTGATACGCGACTTAGGGCTATCTCCAGAGCCCCGGCCAGAGGAAGCCAGTGAGTGTCGCACCCAGGCCGATCAGCAGGCACCATGTGGTCTTGCGGTCCATCACTGGCTCCAAGCGATCCCGCCAGAGGAGATCAACCAGCCCATAGAGAAATGCGGTGCAGCCCACCCCCGGTGCAAACAAGGGCATCTCGCTGGATGGATTACCGGGTCTGGTCTGAACTTGAACCCAGAAACTGTATGCAGCAATGAAGGACAGTGCCGCCCCCGCTGCGAAGAAGCCCTCTGCCAACAGGTAATCGATGGATGGTGACTTGCGATTGGTGCTCTCTGGGTGCTGATCACCGAGCTGGTCCATGCTGTAGCTCCTGCCCCGGCAACTTCACCCACCGTAAGGTTGGGCTCTTGCCATGATTATCTTCCTCTCCGCGTGCCAGAGCCGGTGCATGGCTTCGCTACGGCTGGAGGCTGGCCTTGAGGCAGGGTGCTTGTAATTCTGCATGATCCGAAGCATGCTCCCCGGGTCTCGGGTTTTGTGGTAAGGACAGGTAATCAGGCCCTCAGCCAGCAGGGCGTCCTCGTTGATCTCAACGAGTTGCCCACCCGAGAATTTCGCATTCCACTGGTACTTCTGCGGAGCACGCTCGAAAGCACCTCCCAAGGGGCAGATCGCAAGCGAGACCGAACGAGCCGAATAAACGTAAGAACCCTCCTCTTTGAGGTACGGTTGAACCATGCGAATCAGGTCATCTATATCGGCTGGGCTGGGCAATGTCCCGCCGTGTGCATCTGCGTAGTCGCAGACTGCCTCAGTCAAGCAGTCCAGTTTTCTCGTGCACTCCATATGAACATATCCGCCCGCCCAGCCGTGAAGGTATGCCCCTGAGGCCAAGTAGGGCGTCAAGGCTGCCGCGTAGGCGACAACCCCAATGGCGGTCATCAGGAGCCGTTGTGAAACCGGGTGTTTCCTTCCGGCGAGCAGGGACGCGCTGATGAGGAAAAACGCCACCCCGATCAGATTCCAGGTCAGGAAGGTGGCACCGCTTTCGTCCCAATCCAGCCCCCAGTAAGTCGGACGGGGGGCACCGAGGCCAGACGGCGGTGCCGTAGAAGCCGTGGCTGCACACCTGCCGAACATGTAGAAGGTGACCGCAAAAAGAGCCATTCCGAGCATCGCACGGAGACCAGCAGCACGCAGCCTGTGGCCCAGTACGACCCGGAAGGAAATCACCATCGAGACCAGTAGAATGAGAGCGGCCAGCGGCAACCACCAACGAAACTCCAGAGGTGGGGTGATGGGGGTCGAAGCATACTTGGCGTAGCCGTGCCCGAAAGCGTTAGTGTGTGGGATGACGCAGAAGGCAATTACGACCCATCGCCTGATCATTAATCACCCAGACCATAAGCAGGGCGTGCCGCTGATTGCCGCCCCTCTTAGAAGCCTTTCCTACCGCAACCCCCGCTTGTCAACGCCCACTCATGCCATCGGTTTACCCCTTGGACGGGATTGCCGGAAGTCTGGCCCGGCACCGCCGCCCCGCACTCCGGTTACACGCCCGAGACATTGCCGGTGAGGTCGTACTGCCGCTGCCAAGAGGGTCCGCTCTGCGGGCTGACCCGCCATTGGTCCATCGCCTGTTGCAGCAGGTTCTCACGGGGCATATCGGTCAGGTGGCCCACCTCTTCCAGAGGTGGGTTCACGATTTGGACAACCGATGAGGGTGCCGACGGCATCAACCGCGAGCCCGGCTGAAGCCGGAGTGCGTCTGAGGCTGGAGATGGGTTTGTCGCTCAGCTAATCGCCCGTGGCCCCGAGAGGGGCCAGGTGAGAGTAGCCACCAGTGGAGCGAAGCGGAACTGGTGGTTGCGAGTACCCGGCGCATAAGTTCCCGCCCCGGCCCGGGCGGGGTGAGATGCTGGTGAGGGGTCTCACGCCGCCCCTGCGGGGCGTGTGTCCACCTGAAGGTGGCGGTCTGTGGTGCGCTCAATGCCCTTTTCTTATTCGGTCCGATTCAGCCGGGCTTGCTCGTTTGATCGCTTTCGGGCATGGACTTCGATCCGATGCGGCCATAGACCTACTAATGGGGAAAGGTCCAAGCGGGGCAGGGCGGCTTGCTCAACAGCAGAAAGAGAGGAGTTGCCATGCAGCTCAAGGACGTCATGACCCACGAGGTGGAGTGCATTTCGCCCGAGGCTTTCCTGAAGGAGGCCGGCGAAAAAATGAGAGCCTCGGACGTGGGCGCATTGCCCGTTTGTTCCAATGACCGGCTGGTCGGCATGATCACCGACCGAGATATCGCCTGCCGGGCGGTCGCCGGCGGCATGGATCCCAGGGAAGCGCGGGTCCGCGACTGTATGACCGATCAGCTCATCTATTGCTTCGAGGATGAGGACGTGTCCGAGGCCGCGCGGATCATGGAAGAAAGGCAAATCCGCCGGCTGCCGATCCTGAACCGAAGCAAACGACTGGTCGGCATCGTCTCGCTGGGCGACCTCGCCACCCGCGTGCGCAGCTATGAGCTCAGCGGCGAAGTGCTGGAAAGAGTCTCCGAACCGGCGCTACAGCACGTGTGACCACGGAGCGGCTGCCGGACCGGTGATCTGGATGTGAACGCGCCTCCGACCTACTTTTCCCGATAAGAGAGTACGCGCATTGATCGTTCTCCAGTCGATGCGTTGGTAGGACCTCTCCAGATCGTGAATGGCCGCTCTCCGGGGCTGCGCGGATCTCCCCGACCCCCTCTGCCTATCAAAAAGCCTCTCTAACGAATCCCTCCTATGGTCCGTGTGTCTCCGCGTTCTTCCCCCACAGTCTGTTTGGAGGGCTTCCGTTCCAAAACTCTTGACCCATCTATCGAGGCGCCCACCAGGTCCTCCGGGCAAGCCTGATTGAGATGCCCGAAGTGATGGAGCAAAGTGCGGCGAGGTGTCTTGGCCTTGCAGTGACCCTGGAAGTATTATGGGTAATGCGAAGGGAATCGCGTGTGAGAGTGGGATAGCGATAACGCACGTTGCCCGTCGAGAGAACGATCCACGTGAATCGCGCCCGGATGATCAGACTTGCCGGCTCGCGCGATACCATCCTGTCGAAGCTCCTGTCGGACGAGATTCGAGTGAGGGAGGTAGAGAAGATGGTCGAGGAAGCCGTCTGACTCACAAAAGCCGACTTCCAGCGGAAGTATAAGGAATGGGTCCAATTGTTGGGAAGGATTACGAAGGATTGCCTCGCCTGCTCTGCGCGGCGCTGTTGCCGTGAATGGCGTGGTTCCCAACTTCGTTGACCAATGCTTTTTCCAGAGCTAGGTGATTGCGATAAAACAGCTCGTTGACAAGGGCGGTTTTACACGGCCAGAGAGGGGCCTATTCCTAGGGCTCCCTGATTGCGGATAGGGTCCAGCACGTGCATTTGCTCGCACGGGAGAACCTCTTTGTGGCCGCGAAGCTGCTGATGGATGCAGAGCCTCTTCGGGCACGGTAAAACGAGCACATCCCTGAGCGTTTGAGTCATGGCGAGTTGAGTCTTACCATCCTCCCCGAGCAAGTGGCCTTACCAGTTTAAGCCCTCCTAGGTTAAGAATATAAGCGATGTCTTAAACCAAAGCTGCGGGACTATCGGGTCGGGCAGAAGGTGGCGGCCTCCATCAGGGCGGCACCCCTGCGAACGCTGGTGAACCGGTGCTAGGTCCGCCTGCGGAGGCCTCCCCAGACCGGACAGAATTGCTCGATCCGGACTTCTGGCGCAAGTCTCGGACCCTCCGCAGATTGTACTGCTTCCCTTTTGTGGCGGGATGGGCTGGGTGGGCGCGTTCAGGCCGCCTAACCAAGCTTGGCGGCTCACCCGCTGGACTGCCCACCTGCACACGGAACGTGGGGGATTCAGCGGCAATCTGTGGCCTACTGTGACCTGAAGCAGGATCGGCTGTATGGCCAGCTAACCCGACAGAAGAAGACGCCGGACTTCCTAATTTTGTGAAATAGATGCAGTGGTCGTGTATCCGGTGTTCCTGTGGATAAACCATATATGGCCCATATGGTGATTATTGTATGCATACAATTCGTTCCCCTTGGCATACGAACCGTACGGTGTATAATTCGTATGCGTATACAGTACGATACAAGTGTCCTTGTTCAAGGAGGTATACCATGCCGACAATCACGGTCTCCGATGCCACCTTCGAGAAGATCAAATCGCACGCCGAACCGCTGGTGGACGATGCCGATTCGGTCATCTCGCGACTCTGCGATTTCTATGCTGCCCACAAAGCGCTCAACGGCAACGGCCACGCGGCGGCGAAACAGAACACCATCCCGCTGCCGGTCGGTTCCGATAAACTTACACACACCCGCTTGTTGTCTGCCGCGGTTGACGGAGTCGAACTGCACCACGCCGACTGGAACAGCCTGATGCGCCACATGCACGTCATGGCGAAGAAGCGGCTGGGATCGTTTGAGGCGGTGCGCAAGGCGACGAGCGCGAATCTGCGCCAAGGCTACTTCGAGGAGAACGGCTATCGCTACTTGTCTGAGGTAGACTTCTCGATCCAAGGGTGCGATGCCAACAAGTCGTGCGAGAGCGCATTCCGGCTTGCCAAGGCGATGAACATTCCTTTACGGGTCACGTTCTGCTGGCGCGAGAAGGAGGAAGCCGCATACCCTGGTCAAACTGGCGTGATTGAATGGAGCCCGGAGGGGAAGTGATCGCCATGACAGCGGAGGTATGCATGAGGTGGAAGGACGCGGTGCAGCGGGCAATTGTGCGGGTTGCTGGTAAGCGCTCCGACAGAATGCTCTCGCTCGCAGAGTTGAAGGAACGAGGGTTGACGCAGATCGTTCGTGACACCGGGCGGCGCAACGCCAGAGTGCACACTTGGACGCGTGTGCTAAGAGCTGGGAAACCTGGAGTTCATCGGGTTTTTGGACAATAAAGGAACGTACCGGCTGTAGGCACCACACGGTGTGTGGGACCGCTGTTATTGAGACTCCCAGCCCAGGGGGAGGCGAACTTGTCGTTGTTGTGCACGCGCTCGACATAGGCCACGACCGGCCGTTTCGCGATCGCGTGTGACCCCCGTGTCTTCCGCATTGCCCAGTTGCAGGTGGCGGTCGCCCCTGTCTGGCTGCTGCTAATCGGCGAGGCGGCCTTCGGGCGCCATGCGCCCATCGACGCTTGGGTGGTGCGCATCTGGGAGCCGGAGGCGCCGGAGGACCAAGCGGCTACAAGGGATGCCGCGAGCGGCGAAGCGCGGGGCTCGGGCAGGTAGCCAGTTCTGGGGTTGCACACGGTACCCTCGTTGCTAGGGAACACGACCGGGGTAGGATTAGGCGGCTCAGGCGAAAACACAAACCACGATTGGCTTGGGCCCCCCTTGCGAACGGGAAGCACTCCATGTGGATCTGTGGGCTTCATCGGTTTCCCGACCGACAGAACCGGGTGTTAGCAGTGGGAGCCAAGGGAGGATATTGGTCCAGTAGGAGAAAACAGGAGGCAGGGATCGAGCACTTCGAGGGGTAGGGGGCAGACCCAGTACCAGCCGCCCCTGTTTGTGTCGTAAGTCCTTGTCGTTGTTTACTGGGCGATACTGGACTCGAACAGCCATCAAAAACCCCCACAAAACCGCATGTTTGCGACAGGCGCGGCACGGAATCCGGCACACCTGATGCCCGGCCGGCATC
>Ga0209608_1000465_pt1 | contig 40552 bp, 25 predicted proteins | sample AD_UKC130_MetaG_FD_184428 | JGI IMG/M metagenome (GOLD analysis project Ga0209608, IMG submission 184428) | Active sludge microbial communities of municipal wastewater-treating anaerobic digesters from Canada - AD_UKC130_MetaG (SPAdes) (version 2) | ecosystem: Engineered > Bioreactor > Anaerobic...
CCTCCGTATCGTGTTAGTGTGGATACCAACATCATACAGGGTTTCTGGCTGTGGTTCCATTCATTTCTTCGTGTTGCATTTCATTCTACAATGAGCCCAGCACATCAGCAATAGCTACTGCACCTTGAGTACCCGGGTAATAAGCTACCACAATGGCACTGGTGTTTTCAGCACACCAGGTCAGGATATAGGGTCTACCCATCATCACCACGACTACGATTGGGGTTCCAGTCTCGTGAATAGCTGTGAGAAGTTCCTGCTGCATCGGAGTAATCTCCAGAGTCTGGGCTCCCCAAGGCGGACTGTGCATGTATGCCGGCTCACCGATGACCACAACTGCCACATCGCTTTCCTGTGCCAAGGACGCGGCAGTTTCCGGATTTTCCCCTTCGTAGAACACAGTCCCGGCATCCCCTACCCGCTCCCGAATCACATCGAGAATTGCTTTCCCATCCTGCCCTGATGACCAACCTCCTGTAAGGCTGTCCATATCAGCTGCCCTGCTGCCGGCGACAAGAATATTGCCTGATGGTTTCAGGGGCAGCAGGCCATCGTTTTTCAACAGGGTCATGGATTTTAGAGCTGCTTCCAAAGACAAAGCCTGATGCTCAGGGCAGCCCACAATTTGTTCCGCGTAATCCGGGTCGACGTAAGGATTGTCAAAAATCCCCATTTTAAACTTGGCAAGCAGAATACGGTAAACGGAATCATCGATACTGGCTTCGCTGATCAAGCCAGCCTCCACTAAACGGACCATATCATCTATCAGGCGGATAGACTCACCACCAATACCATCCACCCGGGCATTTTCCACTCCAATGACAATGGCTTCGTCATCAGAAATCTCTCCACCGATAAAACTGCCGCTCTGCTGGATCCCCCAAATCATCCCCCAGTCAGTGGTGATAATGCCGGTAAAGCCCAGTTTCTGCCTCAGCAAATCCTGCAGTGTGGGCTTGGATCCCAAAGCAGCCAAATGATACAGATCATAGGCTTCTAGGGAAGCGACAATGGGGGCCATATCAACTCCTTCCATTTGGGGTCCCGATCCGGGAAAGTGTTTAAGCAGTAGTCAACACTGATCTGCTGTTAAGCTCTCGGCCGTTTTGGAAGGCTTCCACTTGAATGCCAACCATCTTTGCCACCAACTCCGGATCTTCGCCGAAGGTCTCCATTACCCGGCCCCACCTTGGTTCTGTCCCAATATCTGCCACTGGGGAGAGGGTCATACGGACACCAATAGCCAAATGCTCTTCCCGGGTGGCTTCTGTCAAGCGGCGCACCAAATCCGGATCTCTTGTGGCCGCTAAACCTAAGTTATGGGGATGAACCAAGGCTCCGTTGACATAACTAGTCCCATGGACCGAATCCATACTAATCAGAATCGGGATTCCCAACCGGGACGCTTCCGACCATTCCTGGACCTGGTTGGCTGTTTCGGCGGCTTTCCGGCCGCTGGGCAGATCCCGGACTAAGACGAACCCAACATTGAGATCCTTAGCCCACTTTTCCAGGAAAGCTGGCGCTGAACCATCAGGGCGTGGCACAAAAGTGGGATGCTGCATCTGGGCAGCTTTTTCTTTCAGCGTCATCTGGGATAACAAATCCCGGGCCCTTTCCTCTGGGCTCAGCCGCCAATCTTCATATGGATCCAAAACACCGTTATTGTTCAAATCCCTAAAGAGCAGCCCATCCTGTTCAACGAGGGGCTTTACTCTGCACTCAACTTCCATAGCTTCCTGGGCACGAACAGAACATGCCAACAGTAATACCACAATGATGCAGAATAGAAACAAGCGCTTACTGTTCATGATTGACCTCCCAAAATGGCGGAATTACTTAATCTCCCAATGGCCCCTAACACCTGCTTCTTTCAATGATTGCGTAATCAGCCTGGCGTAGCGAGTCACGTCGGGATTCGATGTAGTGGCAAAATCAGAGATTCTGCTGTGAAGATCTGTAGTGGCCATCCACGGCAGAGCTGTTCCGTGAGCACAGCTGGGGTAAATCTTGATGTTCTCATCATGGAGCTGCTGGTAGAACAGGTAAGAAAGCTCATCATAGATATCTGGAGGCGTATCAGAATAAGGTGATATGCTCTCTTTGGCTTTACTGAACTCGATCTGCAGCTTCGGATCAGTAATCATATAAGCCCACCGGACCCCGTTTTCAACACCGCGGGATCTGGCTGGTACCACAAAACCATCAATACTTACTCCGAAATAATCACTTGTTCCAGGAGCGGAGAAGGCCCCGTAATCTACCCCATATTCCCATCCCAGAGATGTGAAATAAGCCTGCATCCATGAACCTTGCAGATACATGGCATAGTCTCCCGCAACGAGTCTTCCAGCACTTTCATACCAAAGTCTGGCCGAATGATCGGGCGCGACATATTTCATAAACTCACTAAATCTTTCCAGCACCAGCTCAACCTGTTCCACAGTTGCTTTACCGTTGATAAAGTCCTCATAAATCTGAGGATCAGTACCAATCATCAATGTTTCAAAGGTATGAGTCGCCGGCCAGCCCCTGCGGTCACCTAGATCGAGGGGGTATTTCCCTTTGGGAAGCTTTTGGCTCAGTTCTTCGCACAGGGCAATAAAAGCCTCCCAGGTGACGGGCTCTTCCGGAGGTTCCACCCCATACTCTTTAAACATGTGGATGTTATACCAAACCATATTGGTCTTATGAATCCCAATGGGGATCAGGAAATAGCGGCCCTCAAACTGAGAAAACTGAGCAATGCTCGGCAAGATCCGGTTATCCAGATCGGCGTAATGCCAAAGATCAGTTAAGTCTAGGAGCATATCGGCATCATAGTAGGGCTCAATCTCCAAACCTGGATGGGCTTGAAATGATTCAGGAGAATTTCCCGTTAAGGCCAAGACCTGCACCTTCATGACCATGGCGCCCCCTGCTCCTCCGGGAACAGCATTTGACACCACTTTCAGATTGGGATAACGTTCTTCAAAAACGGCGATTGCAGTGTCAATGGCCTCCCTTTCACCCCCGGCGGTCCACCAGTGATAAACATCAAACCGTCCGCTGACAGATGTATTATCGATCACTGCCTCTAAGTCGATTTGTTTGGCAAGGGAAAACCCGCTGGCAAATACTAAGACTGCAGTCATTAAAATTAGCGCACTCAATATCAGCTTTTTCAGCACTATCACTTACCTCCAGTTTTAAAGATGAGCTTGCCCCAATGGCTTGGATTAGTACCGCTTTGTCCTGAACCTGTCCAGCTGATTCCTGGCGTGGCCACACCGGGACAGGGAAAGTCCAAATCATTCATTTCCACGTTAAAACCAATCTCTAACCCATCACTGATTTTAATCAGCGGGAGCTCCTCGCTGGCAAAATTAGACCAGGGAATCTTAGCTTCAAAGACGTACACTTCTTTACCAACGGCATTTATTGCCGCCTCGTAGCCTTCCAAAGCTTGCTCATCACCATAATCGCCAATAGTGGTGATTCCGGCCTTGTCCTCCACCATTTCCCGGTCAATGGCAGTGTTGAAGTAATAATCATCAAGGATCAGTACAACCCGAAAATCACTTGAAACGTAGCTGGCCCGATTGGGATCGGAAGCGGAATCGGTCCCAAAGTACAGGATAATACTGTCAGCCATGTCCGGCGGGAATCCTTCCCGGTACATAAACGGTGTATCATCGTTAATTTCTGCCGCGATGTAAAGGTTGGCATCATCCCACATAACATAAATTCGGGCACTTAAATCAGTTTCACCAAACCACTGGTTTGCATCGCGAAAAACCTGTTCAGCCCGGTCAAGCACGATGGGTGAACTGAGGTTCCAATCCTCTAACTTCCCGTCAATCACAATTGCATCTGTCACCTGCCAAGCTTCCACCACCTGTTCCCGGTACGCCAATGTCCGGGGCGCCAGCGCAGGCAGTGAAATCAACAACAGAATTAGGACCCAACAATGCCTTTTCATCTGCTAGCCTCCTATCTGTAGCCTTTGATTTACATAAATTCAGAAACAGCCCGTTTACCTAACCGAAATGCATCAGGCTGGGAAAGCCAGTTTTCGATCACCAGCATGGTTGCCCCAATAGCGCAGGCTTTTTCCCCTAACTCGCTGGGAACGATCTTGGCCCGTTCTCGGGGAACTTTTAAGGCCCGCTTCTGGACAACAGCCCTGACAGCTTCGAAGAACTGGGGGCCTGCTTTGATGATCTCGCCTCCAATAATCACCAACTCCGGGTTAAATGCATTGACAATGTTAACAACACCGATACCTAAGTACCATGCGCTTTCCCGGACAACTTTCACAGCAACCGGATCCTGCTTGAGAAAAGCTTCTGTCAAGTCATCAATGGTAATCGGTCTTGCCTGCTCCTCACTTACGGAGCGCAGCATGGAGTCGGGAGAAGTGGCTGTAGCCCTTAAAGCCCGGCTCAAGATGGCGCTGTTATCGGCAAATGTCTCCCAGCAACCGTAATTGCCGCAGGTACACTCAGGCCCGGCTGGATCAATGGTCATGTGCCCCAGTTCCCCGGCACTACCGTCAATCCCGCGATAGATCTCGCCGTCGAAGATAAGGCCGCAGCCAAGGCCGGCTTTGACCGAAACGTAGGCCATTTCATTTGCTTCTTGGCCGGCTCCGAACCATTTTTCACCAAACGCCGACAGCTTAGCATCATTCTCAACAAGGACTTCCAGCTTGAGCATGGATTCTAAATCCTCTTTGATCGGCTCATCCTGCCAACGCAGGTTAGGGGCAAACCGGACTAGGCCCTGTGTAAAATTCACATATCCAGGCACCCCCAAGCCTAAGCCCAAGATTTTCCTTCGGTTTACGGCATGCTCGCGGATCAAGCATTCTACTTGAGCGGCGATAGTAGCCAAGACTTCCTGATAATTTATGGTATCTAAAACAACTGTCTTAGCGCTGATGGTTTCTAAACCGAGGTTGCAGAGCAGAACCGTCATCTTCCTCACATCAAGGTCAATCCCGATGATGTAATTCCGTTGATTGTTAATCCGAATCATAATGGGTGGGCGGCCTCCGCTGGCTTCGCCCAACTCCGCTTCTGTGAGATAGCCTGCTTTCAGCAAAATCCTGACCGTTTCAGTCACAGTAGCGGGGCTCAATCTTGTAAACCGTGCCAGATCCGCTCTGGAAATCGCCCCATGGCTCTGCACCACACGGAAAACCTTGGCACAGTTAAACTGCCTGATTTGTCTGCTGTTGAGGGCATTCAGCATTTCATTTCCCACTTTCCGCAATCTTGCCGTACTCAAGCCAAAACAGAGACTAAATTTGACCCTTAGTTCGAGCCTCTAACCAAATACCGAAAGAAAATAAGCGGTGTTCCACGAACCCGCTTAGATTATATTTTCTTAACATCGATCTTACAATTGAATAAATCAACTTGTTTCTTTGATTATTTTACTCATCAGGGATTACTGTCTAATTCACTATCCAGCAGCTATGTGTGCTTGAGCCCGGATGCGATAATTTGAAGGCGATTCTCCTACCAGCCTCTTGAACCAGGTGCTGAAATAATAAGTATCATTAAAGCCAATTTCCAAGGCCACTTCATAAATCTTCTTGTCGCTGGTTTTTAAAAGTTCTTTGGCCTTAGTTATCCTGATTCTGTTTACATAACTTAGATAATTTTCGCCGGTGTGTTCCAGAAATATCCTGCTCAAGTAACTGGGATTGACATGAAAATGCCGACTGACGGAATTAAGCGTTATCCCTTTGGAATAGTTTTTTTGGATATATCTCTTTACCTGGTTAACCAGGTATTCATGGTAATCATACTTATGATTCAGGATCGCTTGATTAATATTCAAAACGATCTCCATCAGCCACTCCTGCAGGCTGTCTGGTTCTTCACGTTGTTGTCTTTCAATGCAGCTGTGCTCCATAATCCGGCAGACATCTTGCATCTCACATCCTGAATCAAGGGCGGCCCGCATCAATGTGACCAGGACTGTATTGAGCAAAATCATGAATCGATCGGGATCATGGGCGTAATCTTTTAGGATACGGCTGATCTTGGCTGTCGCCGCCTTAAGATCGGACTTAGTCCCGGCTTTAAACAAATTGGCAAATTTCTCGCTTTCAAACATATAGAGCTGCTGCAGACAAAAAGTGCCGTTCGATACCCAGTCCACAACAAAACTGTGGATACGTGATCTGATGCTGCCAGCACTTCGCTCCTCGCCAAGATCCTCAACAATTCTCTCTCTCAAGCTACTGGCAGTATCCATCAGCTGCCATTCCTGAATTGGTTTAATCACAACTTCATCAATGCCTAATTCGCAGCCCAGGAGGTGATCCAAATCAGCAAAATCAGCTGCGATTGCAACCATGACACCATAATTGGCACGCTTAATATGTTTAATACAAGCGAAGGGATCGTGGGCGATCAGATCAAAATCCAATATTAGGATTTCACTTTCTTTAAGCGCCAAATAATCCAAGACCTCACTGAAATTATGAGCGCGGTAGATCTTGAAGCCTATTGACTCCCAAGCACTGCTTTTGATTCTGAGCCCGGGGTTGTTCTCAGAAGATAAAGTCAACAGCACTCGTGTATACATGGGGATCAACTCCAATAAGTATTAGCGGAACTTGATTGTTAAGTTGATAACCATGACTCCAATGGGTGCGTTGTTGGACTTGATAACTAAGCTTAGTTCTGGGATCGAACAAAGTGATGGGCATTAGACGCGGTTGTCGGATCTCTGCAGATGACCTGTGAGGAATGTATTTGTCTGTACTTTATTGATTACTGCTCTATTTTATTAACTCCTCTTTTATATTATGTATATTTAATACGTTTTTTGTCACCTTTTGTCGTTCAATCTTCCTCGCTTGATTGCAAGCGGCCGTGCATAGAAAAGGATACGCCAGTCAATACGGAATAATTATCACCAATAAACGCATTTCAAACCCAAGGAGGCGATACGATGCACCGTCAAGTGGAGCCAATCCCTTTGCAGCAGGTGAAGATTTCCGACCCCTTTTGGAATCATTATCTCGAATTGATCCGCAAGGAAGTGCTGCCCTACCAATGGAGAGCACTGAACGATCTGATCCCGGACGCGGCAAAAAGCCATGCCATCGCCAATTTGCAGATCGCAGGCGGACAAGCCGAAGGTGAGTTTCACGGATTTGTCTTCCAAGACAGCGACGTCTACAAGTGGCTGGAGGCGGTCGGTTATTCCTTGGCCACCCACCCCGATCCCGGACTGGAGGCCTTGGCCGATCAAGTGGTTGAAATCATCGCCAAAGCTCAGCAGCCAGACGGGTACATCAACAGCTATTTTACCATTGCCAAACCCCAAGAACGCTGGACAAACCTACGGGACTGCCACGAACTGTACTGTGCCGGACACTTCTTCGAAGCGGCGGCAGCGTACTACCAGGCCACAGGCAAGGCCAAAGTGCTGGAAATCGCCTGCAAGTTCGCGGATTATCTAGTCGAAGTGTTTGGCACCAACCCCGGTCAAATCCCAGGCTACCCAGGCCACGAAGAAGTCGAGTTGGCTTTGATAAAGCTCTACCAGGTGACAAACGATGAGCGGTATCTCAAACTCAGCAAGTTTTTCATCGATCAACGAGGCCAAGAGCCGCACTATTTCGCCGTTGAGGCGGAAAAACGGGGTGAAATTCGAAGACACGCGCCCCCCTGGTCCGATCACAGTTACCACCAAGCCCATAAACCGGTGCGGGAACACACCTCTGCTGAAGGCCACGCTGTCCGGGCCATGTATCTGTATGCTGGTGTGGCAGACATCGCCTATTACACCCAAGATCGTGAATTGCTGGAAACCTGCCTGAAGGTATGGGATAACATCACCCGTCGCCGCATGTACATTACCGGCGGTATCGGTTCCAGTGCCCACGCAGAGGCCTTCAGTTTTGACTACGATCTTCCTAACGAACGGGCTTACAACGAAACCTGCGCTTCTATCGGTTTGTTTTTCTTTGCACACCGCATGCTCAAGCTGGCCCAAGACAGCAAATTCGCCGATGTGATGGAACTAGCCCTCTACAACGGCGCTTTAAGCGGCATATCACTTGACGGCAAGCGGTTCTTTTATGTCAATCCCTTGGAAGTCTGGCCCGAAGCCTGCGAAAAGCGCAACGACCACCGTCATGTCAAGCCCACCCGCCAGCCGTGGTTTGGCTGTGCCTGCTGCCCGCCGAATATCGCCCGGCTGCTGGCGTCTTTAGCCGGATACATCTATACGAAAGTCGACGACAGCGAGCTGTTCACCCATCTCTACATCGGCGGGACGGCAGAACTTACTCTCAAAGGGCAAAGGTTGGCAATCACGCAGGAAAGCGGCTTCCCATGGGACGGCACAGTCAAGCTCATCCTGAACACGGCATCCGATTTAGACTTTACCTTGGCGTTGCGAATACCCGCTTGGTGCCAAAACCCTTCCATAACAGTCAACGGCGAACCTATCGACATCAAGAGCGGTTTTGAGCATGGCTACGTCAAGATCCAGCGCACCTGGTCCAACAACGACCGTGTCGAACTGGAATTCCCCATGCAAGTGGCGTTGATTACCGCAAATCCCAAAGTCAGGGCAAACCGAGGCAAAGTCGCCCTCACGCGCGGGCCTTTGGTTTACTGCCTGGAAGAGGCTGATAATGGCGACAATCTTCACAATCTCATTATCAATCCCGATGGGCGCTTTGAGGTCAAGTACAAACAGCCGTTGATGAACAAAATCACCATTATCACCGCAGAAGGCAGGCGGGAGCTTGACAACTGGGGAGATGTGTTATATAAGGCGAATACCGAACCGGACACCGAACCCGTCACACTAACTTTCATTCCTTACTACAGCTGGGCCAATCGCGAAACCGGCGAAATGCTGGTTTGGGTACGCAAACAATGACAGGGGTGACAGGGGACGGTGACCTGTCACCTTCCCCTGCACCACCTGCTCCAGCCATGTACATCCAAAGACATACAAGGAACAGGCCCCAGTCACCCTCGCATCCACATAAAAAAAGGTGACAGGTCACCGTCCCCTGTCACCTTCCTCTGTTAACCTACTCTACTTCCTACTCGACAAGCCGCACGGAGATATCGTCCGCGTAGTAGACAACGCCCTCCTTGTAAACCTCTACGAAGAACAACCACTCGCTGGTGTGGTCTTCCACAGTATAAGTGTTGGTGATCTGCGTCCACTGCTTGTTTGGAATGATCTCGTTACCGCCCAGCCACATAAAGTTGTCGCCCAGCTTTCTGGCCAAGTGGAACTCCAGGTTTTCTCCGAACTCATGATACAGCCAGACGGTGAACTCATATGTCTTCCCTGCTTGAAGCATGCCGGCGAAGTTGTACTCAAGCCTGTTCCACCCTTCTCCCCGGGTGGTCACTTGAACACTGTACTGATCAGACTTGGCAAACGCGCTGCTGATCTGCACATCTGCATTCGCGCTGGCCCATCCGTTGAGCTGCCCTCCGGCAAAGTCTTCCTGATAGACATACGCTGACTGCGGTTCAACCGCGTCAGATTCATCTGCCGGCTTGTCCTGAGCGCAGCCAACCGCCAACGAAAACACTAACACCAACACCAACAGATAAAGTGATTTTCTGAACTTGTTAATACTACTCACCCCCGTATGTTATTAGCTGTTGCATACAACCAGCTGTCGCGCTGGCTATTCCGCCTTCAAAACAAGCACGTCGTCAATATAGAACACCAACTCATTTTTGTCATTAGGCGGCTCGAAAAATAATTCGAAAACACTACCGACAAGATTCTCGGGAACAATGTACTCACCTTCGAACTTGGTCCAGACTCCGCCTGGCATTTCTTCGATATCGTGTACCCATTTATACTGTTCTCCGCCATCATTATAGTGCAGCTGCATGACCATCCGCTTCGGCTCGCTCTCGGCATGGTAAACCCAGCCACTGAAGACATATTTCTCTCCTGCCTCAACTTGATCAAACAGGTTTACCAGCGCGCCTCCGTTCCAGGCACCTTGCTCCGAAGAAGGAGTGACCTTGATGCTGTAATCACCGGTGCGCGCTTGCTCAGTCACCCGCTCAACAGTGGGAGCTCCCCGCGGCACCCAGCCGTCAGCACCCGATTCAAAACTGGTGTCATGAACCACCAGATCAGGATTCGGCGCCTCAACAAACGTCAGAGTAATGTTGATGTCCTTGTCAACCGTGATCTGTACACGGTCCTGGTTGATCTGATTCTCCGGCGCGTCGTCCCCTCCCCACTGGCCAAAACGGTAGCCTTCCTTCGGAACAGCCTTGAGGGTGACCTGTGTTCCCGGAATGACTTTGGTTGGATCAGCAGGCATACCTTCAATCGAACCTTGCTCTGCGTCATACTCTACATTCAGCGTATATGTAACTGTGATTTCCGCGAAGATTGCCTCAAGCTCCAGATTCTGCTTGACAGCGATCTGAAGAGGATTCTGTTTCTTTTGCGCATCAGTGAGGCCTTCGCCCTTCCACTCCACGAAGTAGAACCCTTCGTTTGGTTTGGCCTCAAGTTTAACAACAGTTCCGTCTTTGACCTTGTCAAGGCCCGCTGGCAGCTCGACATCACCGTGCTCTTCGTTCCATGACACTTTCACACTGTAAGTCTTCTTGAAAAAGCCAAAGCATCCAGTGGCCAACGAAACCACCAACAGCAGCACCAACAGATGCAGTGCTTTTTTCACTTCTTACTCACTTCCGCGCATTATCAAACAAAAGACAATCTCCAACAAGCTTAAACAACACTCCTAACTGCGAATACCATCATCGAAACCGGTTTCCAAACCAAGTGATGAAAACCGAAGGCGCCGCATCCACCTCCTCTAACATTCTTATTGGACACAATTTACTCTAGCGTAATAATTTTACCATATTTTGTCCAATTAATCAACGCTGTTCTTACAAAAGACGGCGGATCAATATAAAAACGGCTGCCTCTCATCAAAAAACGGACTTGACGCATATCTCCGCTATGGATACAAGCACTCGCCGCCCGAAGGCTGGATGCAGTGGTATCGCAAAGTTTTGTCAAGTAAAGAGTAAAACGCCGTTCTCCTGAAGCGAAAAGACCGCCGTTTGGCGGTCTGCCGCTTGGCGGTCTATTGTTTCAGCGAAAATCACCCGTGATATCAGAACGGCAAGCTCTCAGTTACCCTGCCGGACAAACTCACCGATCCTCCGATCCATGTTGGAAATATGCTTGGTCAGCCATTCGATCACCAGCAGGTTAGCTTCAATAATCACTGTTAGGTTCCCACCCGAGGCTTCATAGTCGCTGCGCAGCTTCTCCAACTGCTTGATGAAAGCGGCATGAGCTGTTCTTTGCTGCACCAACTCCGGGTATCCAATGCTGGCCATGTACTCTTCTTCATCCTTGAAATGCTTCTTGGTATAAGTGTCGAGAAACTGCAGCAGCTCACCTATGTACTCTTTGGCCTGCCCTTTCTTACCCGCGTCAAAGAGCGCTTCCGCCTTGTTGAACCACTCTTTGTGCTGTTCATCAATCATATCAATACCAACCGACAACCCTGGATGCCAAGGCATGAATCAACACCTCCATGACACTTTTTGTGAGCTTCCTGCTAACTCCCTTGCTTTCGGACAAATTCTCCGATCCTGCGGTCCATATTGGAAACATGCCTGGTCAGCCAATCAATCACCAGCTGATTGGCACTGACGATTACTGTAAGACTCCCTCCCGACGCATCATATTCCTTCCGCAGTTCCTGAAGTTTCTGGATGAAGCCCGCATGAATCTTCTTATGCTCCTCATATTCCGGAAAGCCCACCCTAAGCATATAAGCTTCCTCTTCTTTGAAATGCTGCTTTGTATAACCGTCAAGAAATGCCATCAGTTCGCCTATGTACTCCTTGGCTTGTCCTTTTCTCCCCGCTTCAAACAGCATATCCGCCCTCCTGAACAGCTCTTTGTGCTGTTCGTCAATCAATTCGATGCCAACAGACAATCCCGGATGCCAAGGCATAATCTGCACCTCCACAAATATTAGTAACAAATTATGTAATTTGATATTACCATATACTTATCAAATACTCAATAAGGATAAAAATAAAAGCCGGAATTGGGAGAAACCCCTCTCATGCCAGGGTCACCCCTCATGCCGGCCCCCATGCCGCCCGATTCTCAGGAACCAAACCGAACATTCTGATCTTGATGGTCGACCAGCAGCGCTATCCCACAGTTTATGAATCGCCTGAACTGACAAGCTGGCGCAGGACTTATCTAAAATCGTATGAAAGCTTAAGAGCCAAAGGCCTTGAATTCAAGAACCACTATACGGGGAGCACAGCTTGTGCCCCCAGCCGGGCCACCCTTTACACAGGACAGTACCCATCACTCCACGGCGTCTCTCAAACAAACGGCGTCGCCAAATCCGCATATGATCCCGACATGTTCTGGCTTGATCCCCATACCGTACCAACCATCGGCGACTATTTCCGCGCTGCCGGTTACTAGACTTATTGGAAAGGCAAGTGGCACGCTTCAGCCGCTGATATCACTGTACCAGGAACGAACAGCCCGTTCCTTTCCTACAACCCCGATACCGGCGAACCGGTGCCGGAACACGAGCGCTTGTATGAACAGGCCAACGTCCTTGCAGACTATGGCTTTGACGGCTGGATCGGGCCTGAACCCCACGGCAGCAGCCCCAGGAATTCAGGTTCCTCCGCCAGTACCGGCTTAAGCGGCCGGGATGTGGTCTACGCCCGGCAAACCGTTGATCTGATCAGGCAGCTTGACCAGGAACTAACGGAAAAACCATGGCTGATTGTCAGTTCCTTTGTCAATCCCCATGACATCGCCCTCTTCGGCGCCGTCAGCCAACAGTCGGATCAATTTGCCTTCCGGGTTGATCCATCCGTCCCATACATCATGCCGGCCCCGACCGCATCCGAATCTCTGGCCGCCAAGCCATCCGCCCAGCTGAGCTACAAACGCATTTACCCACTGGCACTTCAGCCGCTGACAGACACATTATTCTACCGCCAGCTTTACTACAGCCTGCAGTTGGAAGTGGACCGGCAAATCAGTGCCGTCCTCGACGCTCTGCAGCAATCTTCCTTCTACGAGAACACTATCGTTGTCTTTACCTCGGACCACGGCGAACTGTTGGGAGCCCACGGCGGGCTGTTCCAGAAGTGGTATCAAGCCTATGAAGAGACAATCCACGTACCGCTCGTCATTCACAATCCTGTCCTCTTCGCCGAACCGCAGACCACCGAGATGCTGACCAGCCATGTCGACCTTCTCCCCACTCTGCTGGGATTGGCAGGCCTCAATGCGGAGGAGCTTCAGACAACACTGAAACAAGACCATACCGAGATCCATCCACTGGTAGGCCGCGATCTGACAGCCTTGATACTGGGCATGCCGGAATTCCCCAGGGCCAATGAACCAGTTTACTTCATGACCGACGACAATGTCACCAAAGGCCTTAACCAAGTCGGCATATCCGGGCTGCCGTATCCGGCCGTGCGCCAGCCGAATTCCATTGAAACCGTGATTGCCGTTTTGCCCACCGGCGCAGGCGCCGCCAATGAGATCTGGAAATACTCCCGTTATTTCACCAATCCGCAGTTCAAAGAGGTCTCCGGCAGGAATGAACAGTATCCTTACCGTGGTCAGGTCAAGTCCACTTTCAATCTGGGCTGCCGTCTCGATTTTCTTGAGCCGAAAGGCTCATCCGATCAATTCGAGATGTATAATCTGACCAAGGATCCGCTGGAAACCAAGAATCTGGCTGACGAAGCGAACCGCACTCCCGAATCGGCGGTGATCGAGCTCGTCCTGCAGCAGATTCTGGAAGAGCAAAGGACCCAAAAACGGCTTTACCCCTCCAGCGGTCATTAATAAGCTCAGGCCTGCTGCTTTTCAGTAACAGGCCTGAGATCCATCTCAATGTCAACCACCACGCCAGCAGCGCGTCCAGTCAGTGCGCTGTCGGCCTGGTTTGCACTCGGCATCCATCAGAGGTTTACGTTTCCCACTTCCCGCAGCTGCATCAGCTTCGCCCCGTGGGCTGGCACCATTGTCACAACACGCTGATCGGCAGCGCCAAAATCCCTGCGGGCCCACAGATCCCGCACCTGATACCTGCCGGACAATCCCAATCGGGAAAGATCCGTCGTCACAGTGACTTCCGATTCTCCAAGGTTAAAATGGGCCAAGTATACGCTGCCGTCATCGCCCACGGCAGTCCAGGCGACAGCGTCGCCTTCCCGGTAAAGCTGCCGATTGCCGCTGCTGTGCTTCGTGATGCGCAGCACATCTTCGTTGGTGATCAGCGCCGTCGTCCATTCATCGTTGTAACGCAGATCACCGCCGAACATCAACGGAGAGCGGATGATCGTCCAGAGAGACATCAAAGTCACCTGTTCATCCCTGGTGAACCGGGTGAAGCGATCGCCCCAGGCGCTCCGGATGCCGATCCGTCCCAAAGGCAGCATATCCGCGTCCGGCCAATGGCCCGGCCCGATGTACCTGCTCCAGGCTTCGGCATAGTCGAACATGGCCCTCAAGTCCTTCCAGCGGTCCCAGAAATCATTGGTCATCCGCCACATGTTGGCGTGCCGCATCACATGCTCCGCGGCCTCAAGAGGAGTCGGCCCTGGCGAGAGGCTCAGCACCATCTCCCTGCCGCAGCGGTTGATGGCTCTGCGGATTAGTTCGACCTCCCCCTGGTGATAAACCGGCGCAGCGATATCATCAACCTTCACATAGTCCACACCCCACTCAGCGTACAGCCGAAACAGGGAGTCGTAATACTCCTGCGCTCCCGGCTTGCCGGGGTCAACGCCGTACATATCCGTATTCCAAGCACATACACTGCTGGTGTCGGCAATATCCGCCGCCCTGTACTCCGTCCCCAAAATCGGTGTGTTAGCTGCCACAGCCTGCCGGGGAATCCCCCTTAAGATATGAATGCCGAACTTAAGCCCCAGGCTGTGGACATAATCTGCCAAGGGCTTGAACCCCCTGCCTCCGGCCGCGCTGGGGAAGCGGTTTTCCGCCGGCATCAAACGTGAATGCCCATCCATCACCAAAGGCGCGTATGGATTGTATTGATCGCTTTTGGCATTGGGCTCGAACCATTGAATGTCCACTACCACATATTCCCAGCCGTACTTCTTAAGATGAGATGCCATGTATTCAGCATTGCCCCGCACCTCGTCTTCCCGCACACTGGCACCGTAGCAGTCCCAGCTGTTCCATCCCATAGGTGGTGTCTGCGCGATAGTTGTACCCATCAGCCATCCTCCTGTCTGCCATCATTTGGATTAAGATCCTGTCACCCTAGCCCCGTTTCACCACGGCCCGTTTCCGTGCTGTCCAAACCAAGCCGCAGCTCAGTCAAACACAGCCAGCCACTCGCTTCCCTTTTTAACGAAGGCGATGAACTGTTCCAGCTCGGCACGAGCGGCTACAAAGCTCCCACCTTGATATACCTGCCGATCATTCACATTGATCCATTCCCCATCCGGCAGGTAAACCGTCCGCTCCGTCTGCCCCTGGTTGACGATAGGCGCGAACAGGATATCGGGACCAAACATGTATTGATCGTCCAAGGTATAACAGACTTCATCGTCGGGATATTCAAAGAACATGGGCCGCATCAGGGGAGCCCCGGTAAGGCTGGCCATGTCCATATATTTGTGGATGTAGGGGCGCAGCCGTTCCCGAATACCGATCAGCCGGCGCAGAATCGGATATGCCCGGTCGCCGAAACACCAGATTTCGTTGGGCCCGCCGGTTGGCTCCTTCACCCCCGCCGGGCGCGGCCCCTGCTCCTTCGTGCGTTTCCTGGCGCCGTGCAGCCGCATCACGGGGCAGAACAGGCCAAACTGGAACCAGCGGACAATCAGCTCCCGGAAATAGTCGCTTTCAATATCTCCGCCCCAGAAACCGCCTATGTCGCTGTTCCACCAGGGAATACCACACATGGCCATGTTCAAGCCCGTCTTCACACTCATCCGCAGCGCTTCAAACGTGGAGGGGATGTCCCCGGACCACACCAGGGCACCCAGGCGTTGGATGCCGATCCAGCCTGCGCGGGTCAAAGAAATGATCTCTTCCTCCCCCATCTGCTTCAGCCCGTCATAAAACAGCTTGTTGTAGTAATAGGGGTATAGGAGGCCCACTTCCTCGCCATTGCCAAGGTAAAAGCGGAGATTGTCGAAATGGACCGGCTTGATTTCCGGTTCCGCCTCGTCCAGCCAGAAAGTATGAATGCCCTTGCTGTAGTAATTCTCCTTGATCCGGGACCAGACATACTCCCTTGTCTCCGGATTCATGGGATCGATATAGGTCTGGTCGCCATAAAACGGGAAGATACCGGCAATGCCCCGCTCCGTCCTAACCAGCATGTTCCGTTCATCCATATAATGATAATTCTCGCTCGCAGGATTGATGGTCGGCCAAATCGAAACGATGGGCCTGATCCCCATTTCCTGCAGTTCCCGGCACATGGCTTCCGGATCTGGCCAGCACGCAGGATCAAACTTCCAGTCACCCTGCTCGGTCCAGTGGAAGTAGTCGATGATGATGGCCGCCAGGGGGATTCCCCTGTTTTTGTACTCTCTGGCAATCCGGAGCACATCATCCTGCGTCTCATAGCGCAGCCGCGACTGCCAGAAACCCGAAGCCCACCGGGGAAACTTGGGCGCGAATCCAGTCAGCATGCCGTACTTCTTCATCACTGCCGCCGGAGTGTCACCCACCAGCACCAGATAGTCAACCTGCTTGGTGGAGTTGGCTTCCCACAGAGTGTGGTTCTGCGTCAGCTCACAGCGGCCAACGGACGGATTGTTCCACAAGAACCCATATCCCTTGGAAGAATAGACAAATGGTATGACCGATTTGGTGTTCTTGTGCAAAAGTTGGCTGGCGGATCCTTTCAAATCAAAGAGATCGTTCTGCTCCTGCCCCAGCCCATAAAAATGCTCTACTGGATCAGGCTCGAAGATTACTGTCGCCCGGTAGTTGTCTCCGCCCACATGGCGGTAGTCCCGGTATCCCATGTAAAAGGCCATCTCCGAACGTTCCGCCAGGATCTGACGGCCGTCTTTGAAATAAACCACTCGGCCGTTTGTGTGTATTTCCGCGGCAATCTTGCCGTTTTTGATCACTGCTTTGTGGTCAAGCAGTTCGACCTGGCATGATGACGGCTGAGCAGGCAGCAGCGTCCAATCCTGATCCAACAGTCTGCCGCTGGGGGAAGCCCGGAAACGCAGCACATCCGGGCCGTACGGTTCCAGCACGGCAATCTCGTTCCGGCGCTGAAAGACAATCCGGTTGTCCAAAACCTTTAGTACACCCATCCTCACCACTCCTATCAGATTTGTTCATTATAAATAAGCGCGATGCTTCACAGTACACTGCCGTCATGTCAGTTGCCTTCCTGCCCGCTCAATTTCATCGTTAAGCAGGACTTGCCCAACCGTGGACGAAATATAGACTGGGCAGCTGTCATCCCCGCTGTCTGCCCACCACATCATACAACATCGGAAAGGAGAGGCAAACATGAACAAAACGCTCGGCATGACACCGCCTATGGGTTGGAATTCTTGGAACACCTTCACCTGGGATATCAATGAAGAACTCATCCGCCAAATCGCCGACACTTTTGTCACCGACGGGTATAAAGACGCTGGTTACGAGTACATCGTCATCGATGACTGCTGGAGCCTGAGGGAACGGGACGCCAACGGCAATCTCGTCGCTGATCCCAGCAAGTTCCCCAGCGGTATGAAAGCGCTGGCTGATTACATTCACTCCAAAGGACTGAAGTTCGGTATCTATTCCTGCGCCGGCACCCATACCTGTGCGGGCTATCCCGGCAGCTTTGAGCATGAGTTCCAGGACGCCAAGCTGTTTGCCGAATGGGGAGTCGACTATCTCAAGTACGATTACTGCTTCAAGCCGAGGAATGTCTCCGGCGAACTGCTCTACAAACGGATGAACCTCGCCCTGCGCAACTGCGGCCGGGACATCCTGTTCTCCGCCTGCAACTGGGGCGCTGACAATGTCTATCACTGGATTCGGGAATCGGGCGCCCACATGTACCGCTCCACCGGCGACATCCAAGACTCCTGGGAGTCCATCAAGAATATCGCCCTGTCCCAACTGGACAAGGGGCCCTTCACAGGAACATTCTGCCATAATGATATGGACATGTTGGTTGTCGGTATGTACGGCGGCAGCAACAGCGGCTTCATCTCGGCCGGGCGCCGCGGCTGCACCGACAGCGAGTATAAAACCCACTTTTCCCTGTGGTGCATGATGGGCTCGCCTCTGATGATCGGCTGTGACATCAGGACAGCGAACCAAGTCACCAAGGACATCCTCCTCAACCAGGATCTGATCGCCATCAACCAGGATGTGGAATGCCGGGGTGCCTACCGCATCAAGCCTGAGCCCCAGTGGTTCCATTCCGATGAGGTGTTCATGCTGGTCAAGGTCCTATCCAATGGTGATCTGGCCATCGGCTTCTTCAACCTCAGCGACCATCAGCGGGAAATTCCCCTGCTGTTCTGGGATATGGGACTGCCCTACGCATCGGGAGCCGCCCTGTCTTTGTATGACTGCTGGGCCCATAAAGAGTTGGGCGTCTTCAAAGAACGCTTCAGCCCTGTTGTGCCCGCCCACGACTGCGTTGTAGTCAGAGCCAGGCTTGTGGTGTGACCAGGTGGGTGTTACCAGGTGGTGTGACCAGGCCGCATTGCCGGTATAAGCGGCAGCGGCTTATCAACCGCAGCTAAAACAGAGAAAGCCGCCATGGCCTTCTCTGTTTTTTCTGCTTGATCTGCTTGGCGTGTTACTCCACTTCCAACCCATAGAGCTCAAGCTCATAGATAAACGCTTCCCGGTTCACCGCAAGGGAAGAAGGCTTGGTGATCAGAATCCGGGCGTAGCGAGCCGCTACCGGCTCCAAAACACGGACAGTCCGGCCTTCCATGTTGCCTTCCACCACATCCACATCAATCCAGTTCTCCTCATCCTCGCTGATCTGCAGGCGGAAATCGGCGGTGTTGGTGGGCCCGTTGACGATGTTGGCGCTTAAGCCCCCGCCGCCCCGGTGATACACAACCCACTGGGTCAGCAGATACGGCTTCTCCAAGTCCACACTCAGCCAGTAAGGAGGCTGGTCGTTGACGCGCCAGCTGGACAGCAGCTCACCGTCAACCGCCCGGCCGGCCCGCTCAGGGTTGTGGCTGGCGGCGGTCGGCTTGCCCAGGGCAACATTCTTGGCACTGTCTTCCCGTATAACGATTCTGTCACCCAGGCCGGCAGCGGTGAGGTCCAGATACTGATCATTGCCAATATAGCGTTTGGGTTCCCCCGCGGCTGTGCCAGAGTAGACCTCCAGCATGAACCCCCTCGCCAGCCAGGCTTTGGCAGTGCTATCCAGATTGAACCTGGCTTCCAATTCCGCACGCGTGTACTCGCCGGGAACCAAGTTGGCCATAATCACATCAGCGGTGTTCAGCAGCTGTAGTGCTCCTCTGTACTGGGCTTTAGTCACATACCAGGGCTTGTCAGGCTCGATCATGGCATAATACGCCGGCTTGGCAGCGAGTTGCTTGTCAAACACCAGCCCGGCGTCGCCCCTGCCCCTGATGGGGAAGTCATTGAGCCAACTGTCAAAATCACCGATGCCCCAAAGCACCACCATGTTCAGATTGCCCTTTTCGGCCTGCCGCCTAAACACCTCGAAGATTTGGCCAAAGCGCTCTGCCTGCTGCTCCAGGTGTTCCATGGTGATCTCTTTCTTCTGCTCCATCCACTGATAGACCGACATGTCCATTTCGGTCACTTCCACCCTGAAGTTGGGATTGTAATGCTTCAGGGAAGCAAACAGCTCGATGGTTTCCTCTATTTCTTCCACCGTCGGCCCATAAATGGAAATGTGCATCTGCAGGCCGACACCGTCCACAGGTATGCCTTTTTCCAGCATCCGCTTCACCAGATTGTACATGGCTGTCCGCTTCGGGCCCCGGGACTCCAAACCGTAGTCGTTGATGATCAAGCGGGCATCGGGATCCGCCTCATGGGCGAACTTGAAGGCCAGCTCGATATAGTCGCTGGCAAAGCCGTCTCCGTCCACATCGCCGATGATCGCCTTCCACTTCGAACCGTCGGCTTCTTCCCGAATCTGTCCCGAATCATTGAGGACCTCGTTGACCACGTCCCAAGAATACACTTTTCCTTTGTAGCGGCCGACGACAGTCTTGATGTGATTCTCCATCCGGGCAATCAGCAGTTCACTGCTGGCAGGCTTGCTGCGGTCGTTCGGATCAACAAAGAACCAGTTGGGCACCTGATTGTGCCACAGGAGTGTGTGGCCCCGCACCAGCATGCCGTGCCTCTGGGCAAAGTCAACGTACATGTCGGCCTCCCGCCAGTTGAAACGCCCCTCCGCCGGCTGCAGCGCGTCGGGTTTCATGGAATTACCCGCCACCAGCACACCATAGTGGTAGCTGATAAACCCGGCGTAGACATCCCGCTCGTTCAAATACTGGGGGCCAGTTGCCGCGCCAAAGTAAAAGTAATCCTGGAAAACCTCTTTCAATGACGGGATGTCCTTCTCAAATGTCCGGGGATATCTAGCCTTCAACGGAGTGTCCCCCTTGATAGAGAAATCATCGAGGTAATAGGCAGCTCGTTCGTCGCCTATCTCCACATACAGCCACGCTGTGTGCACCACCTCCGGGTCGAATGTGTATGGATCACTCTCGATCAATACCCATTCGTCACTGCTCAGCGGCACATCAGGGGAAATCCAGCGGTAGTTGGTGCTGCCATCCCGCAGATTCTCGCCCATCACCAGATGACCGCGTATTTCTGTCTCCGGTTCATCAACCAGGCGTACCCAAACGCCAAACTGATATGTGCCGCCGTTGCCCAGAATGTACTCAATGTCCAACGACGCGGAGTGCCATCCGGCGCTCCTGCCTGTCATCTTCAGCGCCTTGGGGGCACTGCGAACCTGTTCCATGGTGATGTCCAGGGTACCGGATCCAAACACACCCCATCCGGCCAAACCCTCAGAAAAATCCACCGTCACACTGACAACTGGCTCCTTCGCTGCCGCTGCCGCCGTCAGGAGAACCAGAAGTATCACAACCACACTCAAGCTGCACCGCACAGATCTAACCTCCCAAACATGCTTGTGTCGCCTAAATTGCCGCCAATGATGGCAGGCTACTCCACATAACCAAAGCCCAGGATAGTGAAGCTCTTGCCTTCATCTCCCGGGGCCATCCTGATCTCGATTTCATGTTCCCGGGCTTCCTCTTCCCAATACACCAGTGTCGGGTGGCAGTGTGTCCAGTTGATGATATGCGGATCCAATGTCTTCACATACTTCCCGTCCACATACACTTCCGCCCTGCCGAACTGCTGGTTCCACGAATCTTTGAAGATCAACATCAGGCTCTTGCTGGTGATCTTCATCTTGAAGCTTTCCGATCCAGACTTGGCGCTGTGCATCCAGTTGTTGGGGAAAAGGGGTGTCCCGGCCAGGTTAGTGTCAAACAAGGCCCGCTGCACATCGAGATCTGTCTGGCTGAATCCGCCAGGATCAATTTGGGCCGCAGCTGTGTTTTCCTTCCGGTCAAGCAGCTTGATGTTCTTAAAGGCATCGCCGATCTTGGGCGGCTTGTTCAGATCGATATCGCCTTCATCGGGATCGGCTTGGGCCACCTCCGCCAACAGATAGGCCAGGCAGTCGGCGATGATGCGGTGGCCAGCGTTGGTGGGATGATACTGGTCGGCGAAGAACTCGGCCTTGGTGATCACATTCCCCTGATCCCTGCTCAACCTGAACTGGGGCACAACTGCATCTTTGACGCTGACCATGGGCAGGTCGTAGTGCCACCCCACCGGCGCCAGGCGGTCCTGGAGGTTCCAGTCGTTCTCGAACACATTGAACAGCAGGATGACTGCCGGTTGGTTTTCCGCCTCCAGGATCTTCAGAACCAAGCTTTCATAACATACACCCTGAGTTTCATCATCCCAGTCGTTGACGGCAAACTCCACCACGACCAGATCCGGCTGCACAGTGCCGTCGCGGAGCACATCCCGCTCATAGCGGATCACCCCCAGCTGTGACGGTGTGCCGCCAACACCGGCTTTGATGAAGTGCACATTGCCGCCGCCCGGGGCAAACATCTCTTTGAACCGTTCATAAGTGAGGTATGCGTAACAGTTGGTCTGCTGCGGATTTGCGCCTGCGCCTTCCGTGATCGATCCGCCAATAAAAGCTATGGTGACGTCTTCACCCCGCTTGGCTTTTTCGATTACCGCTTTCAGCCGGAAATTGTTGCCGCGGTTCATCAAAGACCGGGCAATCATCTCCTGATAGGCCTGGGATGGAGAATCCACCGGGGTGCCGGCCTGCGCCGCGCCTGCGGCGCCGCAAACAACCGCAGCCGCAATCAAGACAATGGGCAACCAGTTCATCATGGATCTATCTACTCCTTTCACCTGGTCAGGGCATTGGGCTGAATAGCATCTGCCTACCTGCCGCCGCGGATCCGGAACAACACCGCCATGGCTTGAAAACCGCCGCCCAAGGGGAAGTGGATCTCCCCACCCTTGATATCGGGAGCGGCCTGGTTCTCGGCATACACAGCCTCCACATCCAGTTCCAGATTCTCAGGGACCGGAATCCGGATCGGCTCCTGATTGTCTCCAGCAAAAGAGTGGACAACTGCCAGCGCCTGATCTCGATCCGCCGCCACCCGGAAGACTACCTGCCACCCCTCAGGATAGCGGTAGCTTGACACTGCCGGGCCAAAGCGGTAGGAAAAACCTTTCTTGATGATCGGGCTGATCTTCTGGTAAAACTCCATTCCTTCGGTGACGATCCGCCACTGCTGATCGTTTAGATCGTGAATGTCCCCCGACAAACACATCCTGCCCAGGAAAGTGTTGACGATGGAGTAATAGAGGCGTCGGGCAGAGTCTGTCTTCCGCAGCACCGCCCAGATTTGGCTCTGCCGCGGCAGGATGGCCCGGTGCAGATTGGCGGCGATGATGGGAATCTCCAAACATTCATGGGCATCGGAGAAGGACGACATGCTGGTGATGGCCAGCATTGACGGTTCCAGGCGGTGGCCGCCTGAAGCGCAGTTTTCGATGACCAAATCGGGAATCTCCCGCTGGATCTTCCGGATAAACTCCTGGGAAGCCAGAACCTGCTGCCGCAGCCCCTCGCCTAGGGATTCGGCCCCGTCGCAGCCGATGCCGACAGTGTCGTTATAGTCTATCTTGAGATAGCCAAAGCCGTATTTCTTGAGGAAATCGATGACCTTTTCCGTCAGATAGCCGATGACTTCCGGTTTGCGCAGGTCCAAAAACCGCCGTGTTCCGACGGTAAGCGGCCGGCCATCCCGTTTCAGCAGCATATCCGTATTGGAGAAGATGTCGGACTGGGAACCACAGTTTTCAAACTCAAACCAGATTCCCGGAATCATGCCGAACTCCCGGATGGTGGCAACCGCCTCCTCCATGCCCAGAGGGAACTGCTTGGCACTGACCCGCCAATCGCCCATGCTCGCGTACCACTGCTTGCCTTCCTCCGCAAACCAGCCGCTGTCGATGACGAAATACTTGATGCCAGTATCCTTTAGTCTCCGGCACGCCAAGAACACACTTGCGGAAGTGGGCTGGCCCCAGCTGGTGCACCACTCGTTGAAGATGATGGGTAGATCCTCCTCCACCTGCGGCTTGTCGGCAAGCCACTTTTCGTGATAAGCCGTCAGCCTCTGACTGATCTGCTCAATTCCCCCTTCACAGACGGAAACAATAGCCATCGGTGCGGCCAGTTCCTCTCCCGGCCTGACTTCCTTCAGCCAATGGCCGAACTCCCGATCCGCCAGCCCGCCCGATAGGCACAGGGCATCATCCCGGCGGTAGACTTCCATCTGCCAGGAACCGGCATAGGCCAGCTGCACTCCCCAGGACACGTGGTGCCTGGTGTCTTCCACCGCCACAAAGGGAAAGTATCCCCGCACCGGCATGGTGCCCACCTGGCCGAACCTGTGGCTGTACGCGCCCCATCGGCTCCAGGATGGTTCCAGGAGCAAGTCTTCCACAGCCGTCGTCTGCAGCCGCCCTTCACAGCTCCACTTGCTGCGCAGTTGATGCACCAACAGTGAGTTCGGTGCTTCGTCCTCCGCGAAAGGGGTAATACCGCCCAGGGAGAAGCTGGACAGCATCTCCAGCACAGCCGTTTCCGGCCCCCGGTTTTTGAACACCGTTTGCACGGCAACTGCCGGTTCGCCCTCCGTCCACAGCACATGATGCTCTATCTGGTGGCCGCGGCGGTTCTGCAGCACTGTGACAATCGTCTTCGTGTTCCCATCTTCCTCGAAGTACTGATGATCGTACTCCAACTGCATGGTGGAGCCGCTGTTGCGCATGGTTACTCCCTGGGAAAAGCCGTCGGGATAGTCATCACCCACCAGCTTCAGCTGCACCAGCGAATCCACCCGGTACCGTTTTTGCTCACAAACCGAGTGCCGCAGATGGCTGGGAATGATGATCAACCCCACTTTGCTTCCGTGGGAGTCGATTTCATACACCAAAGTCATGTCGCCGAGCACATACTCAGCCAATTTCGCTCTCATATTCAACCACCCTTGTCTGATCTTCCACGTAATCTAGGCCAGTGTAAAAGACTTGAGGCTTGCCGGGCCGCGGCCGCGGAAGGTCAAGTAAATTGCGTTGACACCGTCAGGGATGGCAGCGTCCGCGGTGTACTCCTTCCAGATGTTGGAGAACTCAACCGGGATCTTGCCGAGCACCTCTCCGTCCCAAGCGGTCTTCACTTCGAAATATCCCCGGCAGTAGCCCCGCACCTTGATAGACACCTGCTTGATTCCCTTGCAGTCAAAATACTTGAAGCCTGCGGTGGCTGAATCATGCATGTCGGCAATGTAGCCCGGCTCTTCATCTCCATCGCGGCCGTCCTGGGTGATCTTGGGGAAACGCCGCGGCTCATCGGGATAGAACAGGTGGCAGGCCAGATAGGCGGGATACTCTCCCTTGCCCTCCAGCGGCTGATCAATGCCGCCGCAGGATGTGATCTCCACCTGCGGGATGGTGCCGTCCGCATTGAACTTGATCTTCTCCAGGCATCCCTGCCGGCTGAACCAAGTGCCGTTGGTGTGCCTGTGGTAGAAAATGTACCAGTCGCCGTTGATCTCCACAATGCTGCCGTGGTTGTTTCCCGGCACATAGGCAGGCATATCCGCCGGTTTGTACGTGTCAATGTGCCGGTCGCAGTTGCTGACGATCACCCCTTGATACTTGAAGTCCTTGGTGGGGTGCTTGCTGGTGGCGTAGCACAGCTCATGCATGGAAATCGACGAGTAGATGAAATAGTAGGTGTCGCCCCGTTTTCTGATGGACGGCGCTTCAAAGAACTCGAAGCCTTCAAAGCCGGTGCCGGCGCTGTAAGGCTCGCTGGGGGCCACAAACACTGGCGGTTCCATAATTGTGAGCATGTCGGGGCCTAAAACAGTCGCCATGGCTCCGTTGCGGGACTTGTCGCCCCGGGCGCAGAAGCCGGTGTACAGATAAGTCCGGTCCCCTTCCGTCAGCACACCTGGATCGAACTGCGGCTGATCTCCAGGCTTCTCGCCAAGGCGAGTGCCGTCAGGATACTTCACATAGCCGTAAAATTCATATTTGCCTGCGGGATGGGTGCTCACCGCCACCGAAACCACCGACACCTTGTCCAGCACATAATACAGGTAGTACCTGCCGTCCGGCCCCTGGGTGACATCGGGGGCGTAGAGGCACATATGGCCGTCGGGGTTCAGCGGATCATCGGTCTTTTTGTAAATGACACCCTCGTAGCGCCAGTCGCTTAAGTCATCAACCGGAGCCGACCAGCAGACATAGTCGTTCAGGCAGAAGACATGCCCGTTGAACCGGTCATGGGAGCCGTAGACATACACTCTGCCGTTGAAAACATAAGGCTCGCCATCAGGGATGTACTCCCACGAGGGCAGGTAGGGATTGACTCTCTGCTTTTTCATGGTATCAACCTCTCTTTCAGAAGTGGTATAGACGTGATCAACATATAAATGCGATGAACAGGCACCATGCCTTATGCCATCGGTGTCAGCCGATAGGTTTTGCCTGCTTCGCCGAAGAAGGCAAAGCCAACATCCGTGACCTTGACGGCAACCTCTTTCCCGTCACAGATCACCCGCAGCGGCTTGCCAACCACCTCAACCTCACCGTCATAATCGGGCCGGACGACAGCCTCCTCCAGGGTGCCGTTATCCCAGGCCAAGTCCACAGTTCTGGCACCCCGGGCTCTCAGCCCTTTGGCCCGTCCTTTCCGCCACGACACAGGCAGTGCCGGCAGGAAGTGAAGGGCAATGTGGCTCTGCAGCAGGCACTCAGCGATGCCGGCGGCTGCACCCAAATTTCCGTCGATCTGGAACACACCTCTGGCGTTGAGCAAATTGCGGGCGGTAGACCGGGCCAGCATCATCTTGATGCACTTGTCAGTCTCCTCGCCGTTCAACAGCCGGGCCTGCTGGTTGATATGCCATGCCAATGGCCAGCCGGGCACCAGGCCGCCGTTGGCTGCCCGGATCTCCAGTGACTTCTTCACCGCCTGCATCAGCTCGGGTGTATCCCGCCAGTTGATGCTGCAGCCAGGATGGCAGGCGAACAAATGGGAAATGTGGCTCATTCCCGGCGTCAATTCCGGATACTCCTGATCCCATTCCAAGAGCTGGCCTTTGGATCCGACCTTGTCTTCAGGCAGTCTTTTGATCATCTCCGCCAGTTCTTTCCCCATTTCCTGATCCACACCCAACAGCTCCTGGATTCGAATCAACGCTGAGAAGAACTCCCGCAGAATCTGATTGTCCATGGCAGGGCCGCTGCAGATGGGTGTATCATATCCGTCAGGCAGGATGTAGCGGTTTTCCGGCGATACCGACGGGCAGGTCACAAGCTTGCCGTCGGCCTCTATCAGGAAGTCCTGATAGAACAAAGCCATATCCCGGAGTACCGGATACATCCGCTTGAGAATATTGATATCCTTCGTATACAGGTAATGCTCCCAAACATGCAGGCCCAGCCAGGCGGAACCGGTAACCCACGGTGTGGCCGCCATATACCAGTCCTGAGGCGCGCAGTCGCCGTAAAAATCGGTGTTGTGATGGCAGACCATCCCCCGCATGCCATACATGACCCGGGCTGTTTCCCGGCCTTTCTCATGCATTTTCTCCAGAAGATCCATCAGCGGCAGATGCAGTTCGGAAAGATTGCCAACCTCCACCGGCCAGTAGTTCATCTGGAGGTTGATATTGATGGTGTACTTGCTGTCCCACATGGGCATGAACTGGTGGTTCCAGATGCCTTGGAGATTAAGAGCCGCGCTGCCCTCCCTGCCGCCGGAGACAATGAGGTACCGCCCCATCTGGAAATACAGCGCCGCCAGCCCCGGATCTTCCTCGCCGTTCCGGACCGCTTCCAACCTCTGGTCGGTGTATGCCGGTGAGGAAGGATCCAGCTCCAGCACGCAGCGGTTCATCAAGGAGGAAAAATCCCGCGCATGCTCCTCCAGCAGGGCGTCGAAACCCCGCCGTTCCGCTGCATCCAGCCTCTTGAGGACATCGGTCACTGGATCATCGACTCGGTTGGTAGTGGCCGAAGCCAGATAGATCACAACCTGGCTGCTGTTTTTGGCCGCAAGCTGTGAAACAGCATTCTCCACTTCGCCGTCGGCGGCTATGCGCACGGCGCAGGCGAATTCAACGCCGGCATCGTTGCCCCGCATCAGCATCGTCCGCCCGTCAATGCTGCGGATAGAGTCAACCCTGGTGCCCGGCCAGCCGCCAAATGACACCCGCCGGCCCGGCCGGCGGTCATCCATGCCCACCGCATCCGAGATTCCCACCCGGTTCAGGTACAGATCCAGGTTGATAGCTCCCGGTTTGTCCACAGTGTAGCGCATGCACATCACCTGCGCCGGATGGCTGATGAACGCCTGGCGCATATACGACACGCCCTCCGCCTTGTGCCTGATATCCAAGACGCCTGTCATCAAGTCCAGCGCCATCTCATATTCTTCCGCCGATTCGCTGTTGGGCAGTGTGCCCATGACAAAGGGCAGGTGCTGGTTCACGGCAATGTTCAGCACGCCCAGTGTGGTGTAGTGGCGCATTCCGGCAGGAGTGCCCACCATGTACTTCATAATCAGCTCTTCCGCATTATATATGTCCCCTGCCAGGACCAACCTGCGGATCTCCGGCAGTTTATTCTTAAGCGCCTCGTTGTTTCGATCGATAAAGGTGCCGTACCAAAGAGAATCATCATTCAGCTGAATCCGTTCAATGTCCGTGTGGCCGTAAACCATTGCCCCCAGCCGGCCGTTACCTAAGGGTATGGCATCGCGCCACGCATCCGCCGGTGTGTTGTACCGCAAATAAAAGCTGTGCCCCATTATTCCCACCCGTTTCTGTTGGAATTTGGCCTTGCAAATGTATTACTCACAGCCTAACCGTCAACGCTTTCCCCTGATAAACCACTACCTGATCCGCTGTTTCCGCTGCTTCGACACCCACTCCGTAATTCTCGCCAACCACAACTACCCTGAAGGTCACCTCCTGCGGCATCCCGGGATAACTGCCCCGGCGATCGGCAAAACGCAGCTCGCGCCGGCAGTCATCCCAGCTGATGGTTATCAGCTGGTAATGGCCTTGCTCATAATCATAACTGTCGCCTGCGTCGTTGTACAACTCGAAGACAGCATCGGTTCCGGGATAAACGCGCAGCTCAATCGGGTCTTCCTTTTCCCCGGTATATTGAACGGCCGGGCCCATGGGCACCAGTGATCCGGCCCTGACGAACAGCGGCATGGTCTCCAACTCCGCCTTCGCCCTGACGGTTTGCCCGCCCGCATACCGCTCGCCGGTCCAGAAATCATACCAGTCTGCCCCGGCTGGCAGGTAGACATCCCTGGCTTTTTCCACATCCGCCAATGGGCGGGATCCGCTCAGGTAGTACATGGGTTCCGTCACCGGATTGACTAGGAATGCCGGTCCGAACATGTACTGATCTCCAACATCGTATGTCTGAGGATCATGCCTGAAATCAAAGGGCAGAGCCCGCATCAGGGTGTAGCCCCGGCTCGTGACCTGCCATGCCAGGGAATAAATGTACGGGATCAAGCGGTAGCGCAGATTTATGAACCTGACCAGTGTATCGTAGAAGATCGTCCCTGGTTCGCCAAACCGCCAAACTTCCCGGGGGGTGTCAGTGCCGTGGGAACGGAAGATGGGCAGAAAAGCACCGTATTGGAACCAGCGAGTGTACAGCTCCCGATAGCCCAGGTCCTCACAGCCGGCATCAAAATCACCGTCCCAGAACCAGGCGTGCCGCCGCTTTTTCACAAAAAACCCGCCGATATCCAACGTCCAGTACGGAATACCGGCAGCGCAGAAGTTCAAGCCATCGGCGATCTGCTTCCGCAAAGTCTCCCACTTGGCACTGATATCCCCCGACCAAGTGATTGCCGCATAACGCTGCTGCCCCGCATAGGCGGAGCGGGTCAGGTTGACCACCCGCTTGCGGTCGGTTGCAGCCCGCTGCCCCTCATAAATCCCTTGGGAGTGCAGCAGGGAGTAAGCATTGATGTACTGTGGATCGAGGTACTTCTTCGCCTCATTGACATTGATCCAAATCCGCTGCTCCGGCTCGGGTTTGACCGGGCCGTGCCAATCGTTCTCAAACGGCTCAGTACAATCGCACCACCAGGCATCAATCCCTTTGGAGAACAGACCTTCATTGGCCTGCTGCCAGTAAAGCTGCCGCGCCCCTTCATTGAACGCGTCATAAGTGGACTGGTTGCCGAGCAGATAGCCTTTTGCCTTCATTTCCAGCTGATTGGGCCCGTCATTCTGCATGTGCGGCCAGATGGAAACCATCAGCCGTGCGTTCAGCTGATGCAGCTCCCGCATCATCTGTTCCGGATTGGGAAACCTGGCGGGATCCAGCGATTTCTGCCCCCAGTAATTTCCTTCCCAGGACATCCAGTCCAGCACAATCACATCCAGCGGGATTTGCCGGCGGCGGTACTCCTTGACAACCGCCAACAGCTCTTCCTGGCTGGTATACCGCTCCTTGGACTGGATATAGCCAAAGGCCCACTTAGGAAACATGGGCGCCTGGCCGGTGAGATAACGGTAACCGGATACAATATCATCAAACTCAGGGCCGTATATAAAGTAATACTCCAGCTGATCATTGACCTCGGACCAGACATAAGAACCATGGACATCGTCATGGAAAGTCATGAGTGAGTAGCTGTCAAACAAGATTCCATAACCTTTGGTGGAAACGAGGCAAGGTATCACCGCCCGCATGTTCTGCTGATACATATACTGATGATGATGGCGGTAGTTGAATATACCTTCTTCATACGAGCCGAGGCCATATAGGGCTTCATCCTGATCCCATTCGAACTCCAGCTTCCACTGGAACGCAGTACGGTCTTTCACCACCCGGACACTCTCTGCCCTGGCCTTGACTCCATCGGCTGTGTCCTCGGACGTGATGGACGCATGTTCATCAAAAACCGTTTTCACAACCTCGGTGGGAGTCAGGTGCTTGCCGCCCCGGTCCGGTTCCTTCATCAGCAGGTTCCCCTGCCGGTCAAAGCAGCTGATCGCGCCCGTGTCCTTCCTTACTTTGACCAGCAGGCTGCCGGTAGTCAGTTCCACTACCGCTTCCGTTTCGGCGAACTCCCAAGCTGCGGCGGGATAATCCTTCCGGATCACCATCAAGCTCGGCTTGGGGCTGAATTCGCCCATTGTGTAAATGCAGCGAATGATGCTGCCGGTGCACACTTCGATTTTGATCTTTCCCCTGGCTGCCTTAAGCACGATACCGTTGGCTTCCTTGATGACTGCATCTATCTTCAATCAAACCGCTCCTTCTCGCTGCGATTTCTGCCTGCCCCTCCTTGGGTAGTGTGGATCATTCAGCCAAGGAACGGACAAGCTGAAGGAGTCCGTTCCTCGGCCGCCGCAATTATCTACTCGCCAAGATAATAGGCCTTGTTCTCCTCCCAGGACTTGTCGGTGTCGACTATGGCCCAGAAGGCAGGTTTAGGTTCCCTGTTCTTGTCAAACAACAGCGGGTTGTCGTTCGGCCTCCAGGTCGCCGCGTCGGAGATACCCCACAACGTGACCGAGGTGATCACATCGCTGTATTTTTTGAACAGGGCAAAAGCCTGACGGTAGTATTCAGCCTGCCTGGCCAAGCCCTGCGCCGATATGTCCCTGGTACCGATGTCCAGCTCAGTAATGTGAATCTCCAGCCCCAGTTCCGCATACTTCTTGATCGCCTGCTCCACTTCGGCCAGGCTGTCCCCAACTGACCAGTGGCCTTGGATACCTACGCCGTGGATCGGCACGCCTTTGTCCAACAGGCTCTGCAGCATCTGTATGGTGCGGTTGAGCTTGTACGGCCTTTCGATATTGTAGTCGTTGTAGAACAGCTTGGCGTCAGGATCCACCTCATGGGCTTTTCTGAAGGCAATTTCCAGGAACTCTTCGCCTAGAATCCTGAACCAGGGCGAATCCTGCCGCAGAATGTACCGGCCGTCATCGGAAATGGCTTCATTGACTACATCCCAGGCATAAACCTTGCCGGCATAGTACTGCATCACATTCTCTATATGGCTCTCCAGCCGTTCTCGCACCAGCTGGCGGTCCTCCTCGGTGATCACTGCCTTTTGGTCGATGCGGTTGCCGTTTTTGTCCTGGAAGAACCAACCAGGAGTCTGTGCGTGCCACACCAGTGTGTGCCCCCTCATTTTCAACCCCTGGTCGACAGCAAGGTTGACAATCCTGTCAGCGATCTGGAATGAAAAGCGGCCTTCGGTGCGCTGCAGGCCTTCGGGTTTCATTTCATTCTCCGCCGTCAAGCTGCTGAAATGCAAGTCGATCAAACTCCGGTGCGTATTGATGGTCGACAAGTTGACAGCGGCCCCGATTTCAAAGTAGTCTTTGTAGATCTCCTTCAGAGACGGCATCCCGGGCGGCGGGGCAGGCTGATCATCAGCCTCCGCGTTTGATCTGGTGAAACATCCCACACTCAGCGTCAATGCCAGCACGAACACCACAACCATACAGACAAGTTTCCCTTTGTTCTTTGGCAACGATCATACCTCCCCATTATTTTGAATGCTATGTATCACTCTCAGCGTTGAGCCGATACCTTTGCAAATCGCCGGCTGTGACATGGAGAGTGCCTTGCGATTCCATCACAATCCGGCCTTGATCATCCACAGCATACAGCTTGTATCGCCCCGCCTCCTGCGGCGCATGGATCACACCGGAAGCCAGATCCGCCTGGGCCATGGCGGCACTCGGCTGGAAGCTTGTGGTTCCCATCGGAGCAAACCAAATGCTGCCCCTGAATTCCTTGGGGAACTTGACAGGGACCTGTGCCCCTGCCGCGGCGCGGGCATCGGCCACAAACATCAGCTCTGACAGGGGTGCCAGGTCCATGTACTCCGGTTCCAAACCTGAGTTTTCAATGATCGCCAATGCTTCCAGCGGCCAAATGGCATCGCTGTGCACCTTAAGGTTGGTGACGGAAACATTGGGCGCTCCCAGGTGGACAGTGCGGCTGGTGGTGTAGGTGTTGTCAAAGTGAACATCGTGCTTGCGGCCCCAATCGTTCAGCTCGAAATTGTTGCCGCTGCCGATGTCAAAGACATTGTCCCTGCCCGTCACCCCCGACGTGCCTTCGTCGGGGTGAACGGCGTTGAGCATGTACTTCGGTGAAGCCACAACGTAATTGCCGTTGACCGTTGAGTTAGGCATGGCAGCCAGCAGATAGATTGCTCCCGTATCAGTCAAGGTCAATCCGTAGTCGATCAGCCGGTTGTTGTGGATGGTGATCCTGGCCTGCGTCCGGGTGGGTATCCCAGGCAGGATGCTGTCAGGATCGCCGTTGAAGTTCCACCAGCTCCAACCTACACTGATCGGCCCGTAAGGGATGTTCATCACCAGGTTGTGGGTGATCCGCAGATCCTCAACAAAGAAGGCCATGATCGCGTTCTGGCCGTGGAACAGCACACCGGCGCCGTCGATGTAATTATTGTTGATCTCAATCCTGCGGGGCACACCCTCAACATCAGGCGGATACTTCTCCTTTTCCGGGCCCACACCCCAAGCATGCTTGATCATAGGCCCATCGCCCTCATACACATGCTGCGGGTGTCCGATGACTATCGCCGAACCGGCCGTGTCCAGGATTCGGCTGCCGATGATCCGGGAATCCAAGACATCGTTTCTCATGGCCAGCCCGATGTTGCCAGTATGCTTGATGGTGTTGCGCTCAAAGACAATCCCTCGGCTGTTTTCCACATCAACAGCCGCACCAGGGACATCAAAGGCCCGGTAAATATCGAAGTGCCAGTTCTGATTGCCCATGGCGATGACTGCGGTGGGGCCCTGCAGGGTGGCCTGGCCGCGGGAATCGCCGATGGCCACCAGGTTCCAGTCGGAATGGGCGAAGGTGAGGCCGATAAAGCTGATGTTTTCCACCCGGCTGTTCCGGGAGGCGCCCTTGATCTTCACCAACCCTTCGACCATGGGAGCAATGACCTCACTGGAGGCCAAATCTTCATCAGGATGCTTGTAGTAGTACAAGGTATGTGTGGTCTTGTCGTAATAAAATTCTCCAGGCTGATCCAAAAACTCATATGCGTTGTGCAGCACCTGCGGCCCTGACACCTTGAACTCCGTGCCCCAGCCGAAACTCTGGGCAATGGCCCCATATGGCTGCTGCAGCAGCAGTACCTGGTAGACACCGGCTCGAATCTGCTCCCGCACCGTGACCAGGTTTAGGTTCCATGTTGAAGAGGTTGTGATCTCCAAGTCTTCGGGATGGGCAATCTCCGGCAGATCACCAAAGCGATAACGGACTCCGTCGGCAAAAGCGGCGTCGGCCCAGGCCCAATCCGCTTCGCCCTCCCGGATCCGGTAGCTGCCGTAGCCGCCCTGGGCTGTCACTTCCTTGCGGGCCATCACTGCCCGCTGTCCGTTGACATAAAGGGCCCTAAGCTTACCGCCCCGCTCCAGAGAAGCTTTATAAATGCTGCCGTCATGCTGTTCCCAACCGGTGACCGGCACTCCCCCGCTGATGATCGGGCTCTCTCCGGGATAAGCCTGATATATCACCCGATAGCCGTTGGTGCCCGAATCCCGCTCATCAAACTCAAGCGTCCGCTCCAACCGGTAGGTGCCATCCCGCAGGTAGACGATAATATCCCCTGTCATATTGCGGTTGATTTCCCGGACTGCGTCCCGCGCCCTCTCGATGGTGGCGAAAGGCCGATCAATAGTGCCGGGGTTGGCGTCATTGCCCTCAGGTGACACAAAAAACACAGCTTGGATGCTGCCCTCAGCGTTCATGACCCAAGCTGGCATGGCGGCAAGAACTACAGCCAGCACCAGCAGTACTATGGCAACAGGCACATGTCTCATCTGGTCCTCCTCCATTGCAGCTCTATTCCGATGAGCCAACCACGACTTTCATGGTTACAGGCACCAGCTCCGGCCTCAGGTCGCGGTCAGGGGAAAGATCAAACCTGGGCTCGCCGTCGATGTCGAAATGTACTCTTCTGATGGCGGTGCAGCGTTTGCTGCCCCGCATGGTTGGCTCAGCATGGTAAGTGATCATCACATCACCGTTCTCGTTGGTGTAAAAAGCGTTGTGGCCCGGCCCGTACTCCCCCTCCACAGAATAGAAGGACAATACCGCCGTTGGACTTTTGTACCAGTTGGCAGGGTCGAGCAAATCTTGGTGCTTGTCAGTTGACAAAAGGCCTACAGCGTAGGTGTACCCATTGGCGGCGCCGCCGGAATAGGCAAGGTAGACCTTGTCGCCGACCAGGAGAGGATAGGGGCCTTCGTTGTTGATGGTGCCCTCGACATTCTCCCAGCCGAAAAGAGGCCGCGACAGCAGCACTGGATCAGAAGTCAGCCGCCACGGCTGCTTCGGATCAACAGTGGCTATGTACAGCATCGACCCTGAATCAAGGGGGGTGCCGATGTGGTAGCGTTCGGACCAGACCACATATCCTGTCCCGTCGATCTCGAAATAGGTCATGTCCAGCGTGATGCCCCGATCACAGAGATTGGATCCATCCCGGCGCACCACCCTGATGGGATCCTCCCAGCTGTCGGGATCGGTGATCTCGCCGCCTTCCTTCAACCGCATGACATGGCACTGGGGCCCCCACTGACGGCCGCTGACGGCAAAGAACAGGTAAAGCCGCCCGCCGCACAGGTGAAACTCAGGTGCCCAGAATGTCTGCACCAGGCCTCGAGACTCATCCCGATCAAGAATTAGGTATTCTTTGGCATCAGGCACGAAGCATTCAGCCACGGTCCGGCCTTTGCGGACGTAGATGCCGATGTTGTTCACGTTGTCGTTGGTGGCCACATAGTAGTACCAATCATTCCACGGCAGCACCACCGGATCGGCATACCCCTCTGCCAGAGGGAAGCTGTATTTTTCCTGCACCACTGTGCCTTTAACCTGGTAAACTCCTGGACGGGAAAAGTCGATGCCGTCAGTCTGCCACCGCACTGCTTTGCGGGCAGTGGAACCGTCGGAATAGACGGCAGTGGCATTCACTGCCTGCACATCCTGGGCTGATCGGGCATAAACCATTTCCGGAACCGTCACGGCAGTGTTTTCCAGCGGGAGCCATTTGCGTTCCACCCGGCGCAAAACCGAGGCTTCAACATAAACGGCATTGCCCGGGACAGCGCCTTCCGGAAGGACCGAGCCGCTCAAGCAGTCGATTGGGCCGCTTCCGCCCAACTCATCCGGCCAGCCTGAAACTGGCTCGGCTGGGGAAATGCTCCCCAAATCCGCCAAGTCCGCCAGCACATTGCGGTAGCGGCCGCCGGTGGAATCCTGCCACCAGAACTCGTACACTTGAAGTTCATGATTATAGCGGCAGCCCACTTGCTCCACGTCGGCATCGCGCTTCAGGTCCACCAGGGCCTGCGGTTCAAACCTGACCAAATCCTGGGTCAGCCAGAGCAGGACCTTGCCCCTTGCCTCAGGATCAGGACTTCCGTCATGGTTGGTTTTAACAGCCACAATTCCCATCCGGCCATCGGCGGCGGCGAAGATCCACGGCCGCTTCAGCCCTTTGGCACGAATCACGTTTTGCGATTCTACGCTCGCCAAAGCATGGAGAATGCCGTAATTGCGGTGAAGGGCTGTAAAGGCCCGTCCGTCATGGCTGGAAGCCAAGTGGACACTGTGGGCCAAATGGCTGGGATAGCAGCCGGGAACCGGTGTGCGCGTATATACAAGGATCCATCCTGGACTGTGCATAATATCACCCTCGTCAGCAAAACAACAGTTTGCGTTGGTTCGTAAACAGCCGGTTATCTCGCTCCGGCAAAAGCGATTGTGTAGGTCTCACCAGCGGCGGCTGCCAGCTGAACCATATCTTCAGCTAAAACCTGAACCGCGATGCGGTGGCCTTGGGAATCGGTGACAACGGCCTTGCCTATCTGTGAAGCCTTAATCACCAACTCGGCGCTGGCCTGCGGCCGCAGCACTGCTGTCTCAAGCTGGGAGCCAACCCACTGCATGTCGATTTCCACATTACCTCTGGCCTTTAGCCCCCTGGCCGATCCGGTGTGCCACCTGTCCGGCAGGGCCGGCAGAAGCTCGATGGCTCCGCCGTGGCTTTGAATCAGCATCTCGGCCACACCGGCAGTGGCGCCGAAATTGCCGTCGATTTGGAACGGCGGATGGGTGTCGAACAGATTGCTAAGGGTTGATCCTTTGAGCTGTTCCTGCAGCAGCTTGTGGGCGCGGTTGCCGTCCCGGATCCGAGCCCAGAAGTTGATCTTCCAAGCCTTGCTCCAGCCGGTGCCGCCGTCGCCCCGGGTGTTCAATGTCACCTTCATGGCCTCGATATACCGGTCTTCTTCCGCACTGCGGCCGGCCACGAACTGATCACCGGGATGCAGCCCGTAGAGGTGGTTGACATGGCGGTGGCCCCAGTCACCGGTAATATCGATTGTAATCTCATCTTTCCACTCCTGAAACTGCCCGGCCAAACCAATCCGAGGTGGAGACAGCCGCGACTGGGCGGAACGGATTTCCTCTAGCTCCGGCCGGAAAATTCCCAGCTCATGAGCGGCTTTCAATGTGATGTTGAACACATCCCAAACAACAGCCTGATCCTGGGTGCAGCCCAGCGAATAAGGGCCGTGCTCCGGCGACCAGGACGGACTGCTGACCAAAGTGCCGTCTCTTTCGTCCTCCACCAAGGCATCCACCCAAAAAACGGCCGCTTCAAAGATGGTGTCGAAGTTCTCCTGCAGAAACTCTTTGTCCATGCTGAAGAGATAGGCGTCCCAAATGTGCCGGGCAAGCCAGGCTCCGCCCACCGGGAACCAGAATGCTTCGGAAACAGCCGGAGCAGTGTTGCCCCAGATATTGCACTCGTGAAAAGTCGTCCAGCCTCGGGCCGGCCGGCCGCTGGTTGTGACAAAGTAACGCTGGGCGGTAATCCTTCCCCGCGGCACAAGGCTGTTGATGAACTCGATCAGCGGCAGATGGCATTCGCTGAGATTGGTCGGCTCCGCCAGCCAGTAATTCATCTGCACGTTGATGTTGGTGTGATAGTCCGCATACCAGGGTGGGTTCAATCCGTCAGCCCAGATCCCCTGGAGGTTGGCAGGGAGTGAGCCGGGCCGCGACGATGCGATCAAGAGATAGCGGCCAAACTGGTAGTACAGCACTTCGAGATAGAGATCCTCACCGGCCGAGTTGGGCCGGCTGGTCCGGCCGCCGTAAGCAGCCAACAGCTGATCTGTGGGTTTGACTGGGATCTCCATCCCGGCGAAGCTCAGCTGCATCCGGTCAAACAAAGAGCGGTAATCCGCAATGTGATCTGCCTTCAGAAGGGTGTATCCTTTGGCAGCAGCCGCCGCAACCCGCTCCAGGACTGCCGCCAGGGGATCTTCCTCTGTGAAGTATTCAAAGCTGTCGTCCAGGCACAGCCGGTAGTTTGTCCCGGCCGCCATGAGAATCAGGATGGAATCGGCGTTTTCCACCACAATCCCATTGCCGGCGGCATACATGGTGCCGCCCTCAGGAATGACTTTAACCACCTGGGCAAACTTAAGGCCGTCGGCTGTGTGATCACTAGGCCTCCCGGTCATGGTGATGGTGTCGCCTTGAGCTGCGATCACCGCCCGCCGCTGCGGCGTCTCCACCGAAATCCGGTGGGACAGTTTGCCGTTTTGATCAGCTGTAAGGAGGATGGCCATGACGTTGTCCGGGTAACTGATGAAGTACTCCCGCCCATACCCCACACCATCCAGCACATACTCCACACTGGCGACAGCCTGGTCGAGATCAAGGCTCCGGCGGTATTCGCTGTAACCGTGCTGGCCGCTGCCGACAGGTTCGCCCGCCAAACCGTACACCAGCTCGGCAATCTGGCAGCCGTCCGTTGTACGGCGGCTGCGGTTTTCCAGAATTTCCAGCTTGTAATACCTGTAGCTCACCGCCTCGGGCAGTTTGAAAGTCTTGGTTTCATGCCTTCTGGAGAAAGTAACATTGGTTTGGCTGTCCAGCAAAGTGAAGTTCTTGTTGTCGTTGGAACCGTACAGCTTCCATGACCGGGGATCCCGGTTCTCCACGTCGTTGGCCGACGTCAGCTGATAATAATCAATCGTGACCTGCTCTCTGTGTTCCAGCAAAAACCAAATCGGAAAAGGATGATTGTACCCCCAGCTCAACCCTGCGGAAGAATACCACTTGGTGTCTGTCCGGCCGTCGATCAGTTTGGCAATCCCCTCATTGGGATCGGCGGTATGGGCGTTGGAGGTGATGACGACAAACGGCTTGTGGTCCAAATCCTCGATGGTGATGTCGCCCAGCGATTGATAAGACCCATAGTTGGTTTTGTCACCCTTCAAAGAATTGATGTGATACCAGAATGCGCCGCTCAACTCGGGATAATCGTGGGATACCACTTTCCCTGTCCAGGGATCGATGTAAGCCGTGAGATGTTTGGAGAAATAATTCATATTTTCTTGCAAAATCGCGCGGGCTGCCGCCAGGTGTTCCTGCAGCTCTTCGGGCGTTTTGCGGCTGTGACCGCCGTCATAGCCGGCATTGGCACCAGGTCCGCCTGACCAAAGTGTTTTCTCGTTGATCTGGATCCGTTCCCGTTCAACACCGCCAAAGACCATGGCGCCAATGAATCCGTTGCCCAAAGGCAGCGCTTCCGACTCCCACACCGTGGCCGGCTGGTCATACCACAGGACCAACGGTGGCTGTTCCGTCGTAACCGCTGGCTGTGCCAAAGCGGGGCACCCCCAAAGCACAGCGACAGTGAGCGCGCAAAGCGCGGCAATGCCTGCTTGCAGCATAGTGAAACCCCCATTCCCATATCCACCAAGGGGCCAGGTGGATTGTGATTGTCACTTCTTGGCCCGCTTGAAGTAATGTTTCACCAAGAACTGCATCAGCTCGCTCGGCTGCTTCTTGGCAAACACGGGCTGATCTCCGAAGACCATGCAGTACGGCTCTTCAGGAGTGTAGGGCGCCCAGTGAGGCATTTCCTCACCAGTGGCATCTATGCCGTTGGGATCACCGGCCTTGATGAAGTTGGCCCAGTAGTTGCACATCTGGCGGGCCAAATCATAATGCTTGCCGACAAAAGGCCGCCAGCATTTGGCCAGTGTCTCAAAGAAGAACCACAGGTCCACGGAATGGAAAGTGCCAGGATTGTCCCAACCGGGGATTTCCGCATCAAAATTGTAATAATAGATGGGTGTGTTGAGGCCAGTGTCAGCGTTGGCCTGGCCGGCAAGGCGGATGGCATACTCGATACCATTGACAGAGGCCCGGTTCCTGACTTCTTCGATGGTACCGCTGTCGAAGCCGATCAGTTTCAGGAACTCGCCCGCATCTTCGCCGAACATCTCTTCAGCCATCTGCCGCAGCTGTTCTTTCGACTCCACCATAGGCCTGGCAAAGAACTCGGACGATGTATGTCCCATCATCACCGGGACATTGAGGCGCTTGCCCTGCAGGAAGAGCTCAAAGGTGTTGCCCACGCAGAACTGGTTGTCGACGACAGTGCCCCAGAAGCCCCGATACTCCAAGGCTTTGCCCATGATGAACTCCGCATCGAGCTTGCGGGCTTCTTCCAGAGACGAGACGCCCAAGAACTCGAAGAACTTGACACCATCCTGCTCCGCATCGGCCAGACTGCGCCCCCGCCTTGGTCCGCGCACATTGGGATATACAGGCGCAAATAAGCCGCTTTGGATAATCGCCTTTTGGATCAGCCCCTCATTTTGGGGAGATGTCAGCTGGGACAGGACACTGCCGCCGCCGGCTGACTGGCCGCCGATGGTGATGTTGTCCGGATCGCCGCCGAACGCGGCAATGTTTCGTTTGACCCACTGGGTGGCGAACT